>Ga0114994_10000282_pt1 | contig 32503 bp, 24 predicted proteins | sample ArcticOcean_MG_C_9_FD_87043 | JGI IMG/M metagenome (GOLD analysis project Ga0114994, IMG submission 87043) | Marine microbial communities from western Arctic Ocean - ArcticOcean_MG_CB2_152 | ecosystem: Environmental > Aquatic > Marine > Oceanic | place: Arctic Ocean: Canada Basin | collected...
GCCGCCGAAGCACGTGGCCTTCGAGGTCCGCAAGGAGCCCTCCCCCGAGCGGGCGGCCTCGCCGCTCGTCTTTCTAGCGAAGCGCGGCATCGCGCCGCCCTTCGACGCGGTCTTCGGGGGCAAGTGGGACGAACGGCGCGCCAAGCTCGAGGCCGTGGCCGGGGTGGTCCAGGGCGCGAGCGGCGACCTGGAGGAGCTCGCCCTGGCGGTGGCCCAGGCCTGCGAGGCCGAGCCCCACGCCGCCGTGGCCAAGTCGGCGGTGCTGGCCTGCGCCGCGGTGGCCGGCGGGGCCGGCGGGGCCGGCCGGCGGGCCCTCGTCGCGGCGTTGCTCCCGCGCCTGCGGGACGCCAAGCTGGCGCAACACACGGCCCGGGCCCTCGCCGAAGTCTCAAGGGTCCAGCCGGAGGTCGTCTTCGACGAAACCACCGTGCGCGCCGCGGCGGACGCGCTGGCGGCGGGCGCCAAGCGGCGCCTGCCGCCGGCCGGCCGCGCGGCCGGCTTCCGCTGGGCCGCGGCGGCCTTCGCCGCGTCCCAGAAAGCGCCGGCGCCCGCGACGAAGGCCTGGGCCGCGCTCGCGGCCGCGGACGCGGCGGACGCGCACGCGCCGCTCCGGGCCGCCGCCCAGGACGCGCTCGCGTCCCTCGTCGCGCGGCCGCGGGCCGACGTGAAGACCGCGCTCGCGTCCTTGGACAACAAGACGCGCGCGCGGGTTTTGGAGCGGCACAAGGGCCCCGCGCCCGCGGCGGCGCCGGCCGCCGCGCGGCGCGCCAGGCCCAAGGCGGCGGCCGCCGCCCCGGACCCGGCGCCGTTATCATGGCCGCCGGCCCAAGTAACGGCACGCCCGGGCGTGGTCCCGGCGGCGGACGTCGCGCCGACCAGCTTAAGGGCGACACTGCGGGCGCCGTCGGAGCAGCGGCGGGCCAAGGCCCTCGCGGAGCTCTTGAAGCGCGCGGCGGGGCCCGGCGGCGCTTTGGACGCGCGCGAGGGCGAGGTCGACCGGGTGCTCCGGGAGCTCCGGCCGCTGGTCGCGGACGCGCGCGCGGCGCTGCGCGCGCCGGCCTGCGACGCCGCGGCGGCGTGGCTGGACCGGGTCCAGGACCGGGACGCGGCCCGGCGCCTCGCCGGGAAGACCGGTATTGTGTTGGAGGCGGCCGCCGCCGTGGTCGACGCCGGCGCCCTCACCGCGTACCGCGCGTCGGCCCTGCGCCTGCTCCAGGCGTGCGGCGGGAAGCGGTGCGGTTCAAGTGACGCGTTACGTCTGGACGAGGGCATCTGCAAGGCCGTCGCCAAGGCGCTGGCGACCGCGGCGGGCGCCGGGTGCGTGGCGTTGCTCCATTTGCTCGCGAAGCACGCCACGGCTTGCGACGCCGGCGACGCGCTGGCCATATCTCTGGTCACGCGGCTCTACGACAAGGCCCGGGCCCCGCGCGACGCGGCGGCGAGCGCCGTGGCGGCCTTGGTCCGGAGCGGGGCGCTGGACCGCCCTGCGTTGGACGCGGCCTTGGACGCGGCGCCGTCCGCCGGGAAGCGCGTCGTCGGCCAGCTCCTCGACGCCGCCTTGGAACAAACACCGGTGGTGGCGGTGCCGCGGGCGGCGCCCCCAGTTACATCGCCGCTCCCCGCGGTCTTCGACTTCGGGGCGCCGGTTGTGGCGCCCGTCGTGGCCGTGGCGGCGGCGACGCCGGCGCAGGCCTTCGCGGCCGTCGAGCGCGCCGTCGCGACCGGCGACGGCCCGGCCCTGCGCGCGGCCGCGGCCGCGGCCGCGGCGCTGGCTGAGGCGCACGCGCCGACCTTTGATAGGGCGACGTGCGCTCTTGCGATGCGCGCGGCCCTCAAAGGAGCGGACGTCGCGGCGCGGGACGCGGCCGCGCGTCAAAGTTTGGACGCGGTCGCCCGGGCCGCGGCCCTGGACGCGCCGCGGTCCCGTTCCGTCGCGGCGGCGCTCGATCTATTACGGGCGGAACCGGACCGGTGCGTGGCGAACCACCTCGCGCGGCTGCTCACGCTGGGCCTGCGGGACCCGGCCTGGGGCGCGGCGCTGGACCGGGGGGAGGGCGACGCTTTGCAAGCGTGCGCGGAAACTTTCGACGCCGTGTCGGCCGCGGCGCCGTCCCTCGCGCTGGACGCGGCCAAGACGGTGGCGGCCGCGGCCGTGGACCGCATCGGGGCCGACGCCGTGGTGCGGCTGAGTTGTTCAACGGAGGACGCGCCCATGGCGTGCCTCGTGCGCGCGCTGGCGGGCGCGCCGCCGTCGGCGGTCGAGGTCTCGTCGCCGTCGTCCGCGCCGCTCGCGGGCGCGTCGGGCGACGTCGCGGCCCTGCGGCGGCGGTGCGCCGCGGCCCGCGTGTCGCTCGGGTCCGCGCGCAGCAACCCGGACTCCGCGGGCAAGGACCGCATCGCCGCCCTGCGGACGCGGCTGGCCGTGGCGGCGCGGACGCCGGCGGTGCCGGAGAGCTGCTAAGGGGCGAACTGTGATCAATAGTCTTAGGTTCCCCCCGCTGCGGGCGCAGAGCGGGTGCTGAGCGCCGCCAGCGACACTCTAAGTTTCCGCGGGAAGTCTCGCAAAATATTGTCGCGGGCGCTGAGCGCTGATCGCGCGTTTCGAAGGGCGTCATCAATAGCCACAGTGAACCTGTGCGCGCCACCAAACACGCGCCGTGCGGTCCGTGCCGAATCATCGAGCGTATCTACGGCCTCGCAGAGATCATTGCGCGTGGCGCCGTCGTCCATGTAAAGCGCCTCTCCATAAACCACCCTCATTCTGAGCGTTATTTCATTACTATCTCCGAGGACGCGTCGTGCTACGGGCAATACTTTGAGAAGCAGCAATCTGGCTTCTTCGAAGCGCCGTAAATTACCAAGCAAATACGCGTAGTTGCTGGCTTCCATGAGAGTTTCTATTTTTTCTTGGCCAAGGGTCCTCAACTTCCCGGCATACACATCCCTTCGCATACGGAGAGACTCTTCAACCCGTCCAACCATTGCATACGAGCCCGCAAGATTGCCCTGCACGAGGAGCACGTGCGCTTCTATCGCGCCAACGCGCCGACCGGTAGACAGCTCTAGCTCGTATACGGACACCGCGTCCGCAAAGTGATCTGCAAGCTGCAGACCGTTCCCGAGCTGCGTCATGGCCATGCGCCGAGCTGTATCTGCCTCCGACCGGCGCACATAGCTCCCCCAGCATGCCCATCCGAGCGCACACCGCACGGCACCTATATGACTTTGCCTACACAGACTGCAGGTGTACCACCGCGCCCACCTCGAATTCCAATCCTTGACGCCCAACCTTTTCTCCTCGGCCTCTTCGACCAAAATATGTGCCTGCTCCGCCAAGCAGGACACGTGCACGAAGCCCGCCGTTCCGCGGCACGCGCATTCACGCACGAGGCCCTCCTTCGTTTTCCAATGGACAGCTTCCGTGCAGATGTAGCACGTCTGGCGCTTCGTGTCGTCCGCGCACGCCGAGACCGCGGCCGCGACTGCCTCCGCGTGCTTTTGGTCCACGTACTTCTGGTCCGCGTATCTATGGTCCGCGTCCTGTTTCTGTTCTTCGTCAGGCATGGGGACGACGTTCTCCGGTTTGACCGCGATTTCTCGGCCCGACAATAGTTTGACGGCGATGCGACCCGTGGCTGCGTCCGACTCCTTGATCACATGGCCCATTTTTCCGTTGAGCGAAGCCGTGCTCAGACCGACCAGAGCGACCGCCGCGCCTAACCGATACCTCGGCGGCGGTGTGTCCGTGTGTGCACGTAAATAGGCGGCCGCACCATCGTTCAGGTGTCGCACACCGTGATAAATTAATAACGCGGCGACGCACGTAAATACGAAAGGAATAAGGTTATCCAGTGTGGCTAGCATGACGAGTATCGGATTATCTGTGTTGTCCAGTGCTGCACCTAGGCCGGCCAGCGCGTCTTACAGCGGCTGGTAAGTGCTGCAAACTGCTAGGTGCCGGCAAGGCCAGCAAAAACTACACACAGTGCATAAAACCCGCGCGTTTTAATTTGCCGTACGGGTTTCTCGACGAGCTTATACGCATCGGCGCTGCGCAGCCACCGTAAGCAAAGCCAGAGCGGCCTGAGACGTTCTCACAGCATCAAATAAATTATTTGCGCCATCCACGCGCTGTCGCAGCGCGTGAAACTAACGCAGACTGTTAAACAATTAATTGGCCAGGCCCGCGCAGCCGTAAAGCCTGCCACAAGCCACAACATGTCTGACGACGCCGCCGCGACGCCGCGGACCGAAGCTGAGCAGTTGAGCCCGCCGGAAGCTGCACCGTCGGCCGCCGCCGCGCCGCCGCCACGGACCGAAGAGTCAAGCCCGCCGGAGGCCGCCGCCACCACGACGCCAGAGGACGAGGCCCCGAACAAGCCGAGCGCTAACCCCTGGTACCAGCAGAAGGTCCCCGCCTACCAGCCACTACTCACACCCCTCAAGATCGCCTGGATCCTGTTCGGGGCGGGCGTCGTGTTCATTAGCATTGGACTTGCCGTAAGAAGCGTGAACCGCGACCAGATTTTTACAAGAAAGGTCCAGTACGACGGCAAGGGCACGCCTTCCGAAAACAGCGCCTGCAGGATCAAAGAGTCCGACGAGGGCAGGGTCTGCACTCTTACGGTGGACATCAAGCAGAAGATGAGCCAGCCGGTGTTCGTGTGGTACGAGCTCGACAACTTCTACCAGAACCACAACCGCTACACGACGTCGTTCAATTATGAGCAATTGCTGGGGTCGTACTCAACTCAACTCAACTCGCAGTGCATGCCTCTGAAGAAGAGCGGGGAAAAAGATCTCTACCCGTGCGGCCTGGTGGCCAACAGCATGTTCAACGACGTCATTACGCTGAAGAATACGGATGTGACCATGCGGGAGTCCAATTTAGCCTGGGCCAGCGACCACCACAAGCGCTTCAAGCAGCCCGACGACTTCGCGTGGTCCACGACAACAGCTGACGTGAGCGGGTGCCTGGGCGTCATTTGCGACGCGGGCTGGTGTACGATTCCGGACGAGGTCACCGCGTGCTCCGAGGCCATCTGCCAGGACGCCCTGGGGAAATCCGCATGCATGGGCTACATTTGTCGGGGCGGCGACTTCGACGGGGGCCACTGTGCTCAAGGCTCTTCTACGGTCTACGCCTACAAGGACCCGGAGAAGTACCAGTACCTCTACGAGACCTACCCGGACATCGTCTCGCCGTTGATTGGTGTCAAGAACGAGCACTTCAACGTGTGGTTCCGGCTGGGCGGCCTGTCGGACTTCCGCAAGCTGTACGGCCGCATCACCTCCTCCCTCTCCAAGGGCACCACGTTGGAATTCGAGGTCAAGAACAACTTCAACGTCGATTCCTTCGACGGCGCCAAGTACCTGGTCGTGGGCACCTCTAGCAAGCTGGGGGGGAACGTCGCGGCCCTCTGGATGTGCTTCACGTATTTGGGCGTGGCCATGTGCGGCGTGGCCCTGCTGTTCCTCTTCAAGGCTCTGGTGCTCGGCGCGCGCACGCTCGGGGACACGGCCTACCTGAAGGGGTAAGTACCTTATGATGTGTTTAGCTGCGCGCGATCCGACGCACCGTCGCCCGAGAGCGTCTCCACGAGCGCCGCGAACGCCGCCCGTGCGTCGTCGAGCGGCCGCGTCGCGTCGTCCAGGGCGTCCCGTCGGCAGGCCGGGAGCGCTGTGGGCAGGATGCTGTTTCGGGGCGGCGGCTTCGGGAGGAAAATGCGCTTGGACATGGCGTGCGCGTTCGCGGCGTAGGCCCGCTCGCGCGCCGCCAACAGGGCGCGCTCGCGGGCCGCGCCCTCAAGGCCGGCGAGCGCGGCCCGAGCCTCCTCAAACAGATCGAGCTCGCGGCAGGCTTGGGCCTCCAACAAACGCGCTTCACTAGAGCAGGGCGCCTCGCGGCACTTGAGCAGCGCCCGCCGCCACTCTCTCGCCACGAGGTGCGCCCGGGCCGCCCCGAGGCACGCGGCGCGCCGCGCCCCGTCCAGCGCCGCCTGCGTCGCTGGATCGTCGGGGAAGGCGTAGTCGTACGCGACCGCGGCCCGCTCGTACCAGTGGACCGCCCGGTCGAGGCGCCCTTCGGCGTACATGCGCGCGCCGCGCCTTACGGCGAGCTCCATGCCCCGCAGCGTCTCGTCCACCGGCTGCTCGAAGAGGCGGCGCTCCGCTGTCCGGTCCAGGTGCCGACAGCCGCCGCACGCGGCGGCCGCGCGCCCCGTGCGCGCCGCCCCGGCGTCCGGGAGCTCGTCCTTGAGAGTCGCCTCCCAGGCGCGGTAGGGGCGCGTCCAGTCCCACTCGTCGCCGGCAGGCTGCCCCTCGGCCGGCGCCGCCATCTACGCGCCTTCGCGCGCCTGGGCAGCCCGTAGATTGGCGAGCAAGGTATTGTGGGCGATGGTGTCCGGGTGGTATTCCCCCAAATGCTCCGTCGACGCCCGGACGACGTCCTCGAGCTGCTTGACTGCAGCCTCTCTGTTCGCGGCCCCGCCGCGGCGGTCGGACGCGGCGGGGAACTGGCGGTCGCGGCACTTCCCCAGGCTGTCCATGCGTCTGCTCTCGTCGGCTCGCGTGGCGGTGCGTGCTGCTTCGACGAGCCTTTGTCTAAATATACCCGCACGGTTTAAAACCCGCGAAAGAGCCGATCTAATGTTTTACGTGTCCCATAGCACCGTAACAAAAAAGTCTAATGTTTACTACATGCATGGGCTCTTAACGGAACCGGTGGAATTTGCTACATGCATGGGTTACTAACGGCGGCCCCTAGTCGTCCTCGTACCCCGGCTTGTTTACCATCATGTCCGTGATCTGCGCCTCTTCCAACGCGGGGCCGATCAGCCCGCCCGCCGCGCCCTTCGCGTACGCGACCAAGCGCGGCGCGGCCTCGGGCCGGCCGCTGCCCGCCATAAAGGTCCGAGCTTTCACCGTGAGGACCTTCGAGGCATTTTCGAATTTCACATCCAGCGACTCGAAGGCCGCCCACGCGTAGACGCGGACCGGCGCGCCGCCGAAGGACCAGACTTTCCCCTCGAACTTGACCGGGTGGACCAGGCGCTCGATGCCGAGGAAGCGCGCCACGGCGTCGCCGGCGAGGACCCAGCGCGTCATGCGCGCCGTGTCGCTCGTGGGGTGGCGCCCACCCATCAGAGCGACGGCTATACTCTTGCTCGCGCAGCCGTCGGAGACCTCGGAGTAGGGCTTCCGGCGGTCGTTGTGCGCAGTCTTCTTGACGGCTTTCACAACCTTGTCGCGGAGGCGCTTATGCATCGCCTGGATGGCCTTCGCGTCGACGGCGGCCTCACCGGTGCGCTGCTTCTTTTGTGCCTTCTGTAGGCCCCGGATGATCTTGATGAGCTCGGGCTTCGAGAGCGCCTCGAGGTTCTCCGGCACCGCGCTGAGCGGGCGCTTCTTCTGCTCAAAGGTGTCCATCCTTCAGGGAGGGGAGCTGACGTTGCAAGGCGCCGTTGTTGGCGCTGAGGGAGCACAGTGCTCTGGTGCTCAAGGCTGCGGCGAAGGACATCCAATTGCCACTGACTTCGTTCGTTCACGAGGCTCGGCAGGCGAATGCGAGGCAATGGGCAGCTCTTGGATGCGAATGCGAATGCGAATGGCAGTGGGCTGCTCTGCCGATTTCAAAATCAGCGCCAGACCTCACCCCGCACGCTTGTACTGCAAGTGCACGCGTGTGGTACCCTAGCAATCGTGCTAGAGAGGTCACGTGCTGTAGAGACATGTAGATCAGGACACGTCCTGACACGGGTTTTTGCTGCCGCAAACTTAAAACCGCTGGGTCTATCGGTTGCAGGCACGGCTGAGCAGTTCTGCGTGTCGGAACGCCTCTCAGACACATAAATCTCGACGCCGTTCCATCGATGCGGGTCCACGCCTAGCATGAGCCTCTCCGCAGCGGCCTTTGCCGCCGTGCGCCGCGCCCTGGACGGCGCCGTCGACGACGTCGATGCCGCGACGCACGCGAAGGCGGCGCCGGAGGACCAAGCTTTACTGGCGCTAGCCCCGGGCGACGAGGAATTGGGCACCGCGTGCTATCGGGCCGTGCGAAGGAACTACAAGCGCGACGTGCGGCGCTGTCAGCGGTTACGAAGAAGGCGCCGCACGCCCGTATCGACGCCGGACGTCCACTCCTTAATCAGGCGCGGCGCCGCCGACGCGAAACGTTTAAGTGCATTAGCTGACGCGCGGCTTTCGCGCCAACTGGAGGCCGCGGAGCGCCGCCTGCAGGAGCTGGCCCACGAGTGCGTGGGCGAGCACGCCAAGGCGCGCAGCCGCCTGGCCGCGCGCGCCGAGAAGACCGCGGCGCGGCGCTTTGCCGAACGCGCCGCCGCGAAAAGTAATGCGCGGTGGGCTTTATTTTTATTAAGGTGCGAGGGCGACGCGCTATTGCCGCGCGAGGAGGAGGGGAGGAGGCGGAAGCCGCCTTTACAACTACGCGCGTGTGTGGAGCGAGACGATATTAAGAGAGGAGCACTCGCCTGCCGGGACGCGTGCACGAAACCCGGTCATGTGCGAGTTGCGGCCGCGTTGGCGTTGCGCCACAAGCGGGGCTCAGTTGATGACGCCCGGGACGCGCGCGCGCTGGAGACGTTTCGGGCCACAAAGGTCGTTTTCTGTCGCGGCGCGGCGGCCTGGACGGCGCGGCCCGCGCTGCAGGCGACCATCGGGGGCTTCCCCCACGCCGAGACGGGGGCCAAGCTCGTGGATTTATTGGTGCCGTCGCGGCCGCGCACGCCTGCGGCGCGTTTCGCAGTCGACGCCGGTGAACTGCTGAGCGCGGGGCCCGTCGCCTGGTTATGTGTGGGCAACCCGAGTATGGCGTTCGACGACACCCTACCGTCGGATGCGGACCCGGACCCGGCGACGCACGCGTTGTGCTCCGGGCGCATTTATTACCAGCTCGACGGCGAGCACGTCCCCGAGGAACCCGGGACCGGAGACGACGTTTCCGGATCTTTGATCGAAGACGGCGCCTCGTTAAAAAGGGCCTGGGAGGTGCACGACGCGCTCCAAAGCGCGCACCCGTTCCTCGCGGTGGACGGCGCTGCAGAGGTCTCGGAGGTCGCGTGCACCCGGGACGACCACGCGCAGAAGTTCGGCGGCGTGGCCGGCAGCGATGAATTGGCGGACGCCGTGGCGGGCCAGCCCCGCGTGCTCGAGGATCGTACCGGGAAGCGCTTCGCGGCCGGGAGCGTCGCGCAGCTGCTGGAGGCGCGGCACCTGGTCCTCAATGACGACGTTAAGAAAGCGACGGCTTTAGTGGCCGCTCGAAGGAGCGCTAGAGCGCCGCGCTGGGGCGCGCGCGACCTCTACGTCTGCTGCACGACGCGCGCCCCGTGCAACGTGCAGGACGCGAAGGAAACGCCGAAGGAGTGCCTGCGGCGGCTCGCGCCCGCGTGTGTCGCGGAGCTCGCGCGGGCGTATTTATTGGATACGGAATCCGAAGTTACGGCGCTGGACGTGTTCCCGGCCGAGGCCCAGTGCGAAATATGCTCGCTCGTGCCGGACGCCGAGGGCACCAAGGGCGACGCGTTCTTGGTCTCGTGGACCGTGGAGGACGAGGAGCCCGGCAAGGCGGCCTCGGCGCGCGTGGCGCCGATAGTCGAAGAGGAAGAAAACGACGACATTTTGGGGCCCGTCTGCCAGTGGCGCAGCTGCAGCTGCGCCGCGAAAATGCGGCGGGACCCTGCTAAAAAAACGCCGCCGCGGCCTTTGTGCGCCTGGCACCGCTCCCTCAAACGCCATTTGGACGACGGCGCCCAAGCGGCCGGCCGCGCATCGGACGCCCTGCGCTTCGTCCCGCGCGCCAAGGCCGCGCGCGAGGCTCAGGAGGCCGTCAGAGCGTCGAAGAAGTCGACCTACGGCGACCAGGACGCCGCCGAGGCCGCCGCCATTCGAGGGGCATCTCCTCTATTAGTGGAATTAGCGAACGGCAAGCTCGGCCAGACGGTGCGCGTCTTTTGTAGAAGAGCCGCGGCGGAGTCGGCGGAGCGGCGCGCGCGGAAGGCCGGGGATAGGCCGGGTGTTGGATGGGCGCGCTGGGACGACGCCCGGGCTTTAAGTAGTGCGCGGCGGGACGTCGCCGCTTCTTTAGATAGATTAGATCGTGTGTGCGTGGCGGAGCGGGCGGCCACTTCTGAACTCGCGGCGCGGCGCGCGGCCGGCCAGTTCCCGGCCGATGCTCTAGTGGCCATCAAGCGGGAGCACGCGCGCCTCGACGCGGAGCGGGCCCAGGGCGAGGCCGACGCCGCCGCCGACGAGCGCCTGGAGCTGGATTTCGCGCGGCGCAAGGTCGCGCTGCTCAAAAGTGATAGGGGCGAGAACGCGCAGCAGCCGGGGGCGGCCGCGGCCGCGGCCGACATCCTCGCGTCGACGGCGGGCCGCGGCGACCGGTCGCCCGAGGAGCAGTACCTGGCGTCGCCCATCCGCGAGGAGCCCGGCGCCGAGGAGCTGTACGCGGCGCCGCGGCGCCGGGCGATGCGGTCCACCGTGCAGCGCGCCGCAGCGAAGATGAAGCTCGTGTCGCCCTACGTGTCGAACCAGCCGCCGGCCCGGCCACGGGGGCGGCGATTTTAGTTTTAACAAGGGATATATATATAGAACCTAGAGAATCGCGCGTCTGCCTGAGAGACGGGTTTCCCATACATTTGCCAAAAGTGACGCTTTTTTTTAGTTATTTCACCAACCTGGGGGGTCCAATTGCGCGAGCGAGCGTCGTCTGCAGTGCACCTCGCTACCGACACGCGCACCTTGCCGCCGACACGCGCGCCTCTCGCCGCCGAGCGCTACAAAAACTTGTCAAAAAGATGAATCTGGAACAGCTTAATGAATGGCGCGTCAAGGTCTTTCGCTATGTAGTATTTGGACTCATGAGGCTCGGCGCGTTCTTCATTGTCGCGCCGTTGTTCAAACATGAACATTGCAGCGCCCTGCCGTCGGCACGTGCTTATCTCATCGCGTTCGCCATCCTCAATGTGGTCGGCGTGCCGCTCTTGCTGTTTAACAACGCCATGAGAATCAGAAAGGGCCTGAACCCCAACATTAATTGTAAAATTGGTACGTCAGAAAGCGACTCCTTCTCCTTTAAATACAAACTTTCCCAGGTGTCGACGGCGAGCTATACAAGGGTCACGAGATCCTCGCGAAGGTGGACATGTGGCTCGGCCTGACGATTCTCAGTGTGGCGATCGTCTGGGGCCTGCAGCTCTGGTCGATCCAGACGGCCCGCGGTGGGTCCGGCAGTAACTGCGACTACGGGATATACTCGGCGATCGGCGTTTCGGCCTGGGTCTGCGTCGCGATCTTCGTATTGATCGTCGTATACATCGTGCTCATTGTCCTCGGCAAGGTGGAGAACCCCAAGACGAAGCGGGCCGAAGCGGAGGCCGCGCGGGCCGCTCTCGACTCTCGAGACGCCCCTGGACGCGGAGGCCGCCGCGGAGTAGTTGCACAGTTCCGCGGCGCGCGTGCGGGCAGTCTTCGACGTGTAAAGTAGAGCTCTTAGTGGGGAAGGGGAGGGGGGTCGGCCCCGAGCTCGCGGCGGCACCGCCTAGTCGCACGCGATCTTGGAGTCGAAAGAGCTCAACGTGACCGCGAAGGCCTGGAACGGCGTCAGCGGGTACCTGAAATCCATCGTGAACTCGTCCTTGCCCACGCGGCCGAACTGCAAGAGAACCGCGTCCTGCTCCTCGGGCTCGACGAGCTGGAAGTTTTTCACGGACGCCATCGTGACGCGCCCGTTGAAGTTGAGCACGTACGCGCCGACCTGCGCGGAACGACTACCGTCACGCGTTGCCTCGCATCAACGCCGTCGCGGCGGCGTTCGTTCAAAGTCCACGCTGAGTCACGCACCTGGTCGTTCCAACGCGGAGGCTTGTTGATGGTATAAGTAATATCGTTGTAGTCGTGAGCTTTGAGCTTCGATAGCACGTCGCCCGCGCGCGCCTTCCCATCCCAATCTAACTTCGGCACGGCCGCCTGCATCTTGCGCGGGCCCCTGCTCCCGAGCACATTCGCGGTGTACACTACAGCTCCCAACTCGCTCCGCTCGGCGGCCCCGCCCATATCAATTAAGGAGGGGTTCTTCCCACTATCGAAGACCTGGAACTCGGTGCCCGCGAAGTTCGCCCGCAGCTTGCCGATGTAGTTCTTCGAGTTCCGCTTCAGGTCGCCCTCGCCCATGCTGATGAGGTAGTTGGAGGTCTTGTTGTTCGGCCGTTTCTTGGAGCACATGAGGAAGCGGTCGCCCTCCTTCATGTAGACCGCGTACTCGGGAAACAACTTGTTCGTGCCGCTCCGGTTGCGCTTGATGGAGCACTGAACGACGCCCGCCCGCTTCGGGCAGGCCGCGTGCAGGAACTTGCGCATGTCGCGCAGGTCCAGCGCGGACGCGTCGAACTCCGGCGCGCTCGGCGCCTCGCTGGCGGGCGACGCCGCCCGGTCGACGCTCTGCTGGTCGTCGTACTCCGGCTCCGGGCTCGGCGACCGCTCCTTCTTGCGGCGACGCGGCTGGGGCTTCTCCTCCCGCGGCTCGCGCGGCTCCGGCGACCCGCGGGGCGGGGGGTCGTCCGCGCGCTCGCGGCGCCGGGGCGGCGAGTCGTAGCCGTCGTCCTCGGGGTAGTCGTCGTGGCGCCGCTCCTTGGCGCGCGGCGGCGGCGACTCGCGGCGCTCGCGCTCGCGCGGCGGCGGCGACTCGCGCCGCCGCTCGCGCCGCTCGTAGTCGTCGTCGTAGCGGCGCCGGTCCCGGTCGTCGTAGTCGTTGTAGTCGCGGCGGCGCGGCGGCTCCTCGCGCCGCCGGTCGAAGTACTCGTCCTCCTCGTCGTAGCGGCCGTAGTCGCGCCGCCGGTCGTCGCGGTCGCGGTCGCGCGGTGGCGGGCTTGGCTCCTCGTACGGACCGGGCGAGGGCTCGTCGTGTCCGTACCGCCGCGCCTCCTGCACCGGCCGATCGTACCGGTCGTCGTCGTCCCGGTACACGCGCTCCGGGCGCCGCGGCGGCTCCTCAGGCTCCTCCCGCCGCCCCCTATACGGAGAGGCGTGCTCGCCCTGCACGGGCGCGAAGCGCTCGCCGAACTGGCGGTCCTCGCGGGTCACGTTCCGCGCGGAGTAGTCCTTCTCCTGGTTCTTCCGCGACCCCCAGGCCGGGTCCGGCTCGTCGCTAGTCGCCCGGCGCGACGACCGCCCGAAGGCCCCGTAGGGGTCCACGTGCTTCTGGGCCCGGGGGGCGGAGAACTGCGCTACGCCCGGCGTGAAGGTGCCCCCGTCGGTCGTCGTGGCCCCCCGGCTCATGGTGGACGCCTGGAGGGCCTGCTGCCTTCGTTGCATCTGGATCTGGCGCTGCTTGGCGAGGGCGCGCGCTCTCGATTGCGTCGACTCGCCGAGCGCGCCCGCGGACCCAAAGCCGCTCTTCTCCTCCTCCTTGCTCTCGCCGTAGGCCGCGGGCGGCGCCGTGGCGGGGGGCGCCATGCTCGGCGCCTTCATCTTCTTCTTGCGCGCGTGGCGGCCGCGGGACGGGCGGTCCAGCGGAGACTTGGACTCCTTGGCCTCACCCGAGCTCTCCAAATCTAGGTGGGCGACGCCCGCGCGTAACGAGCGCGGGTCGCCGAAGTCGTCGTCGAACTCGTCGGCGTTCATGAGCATCGTGGGTCCGCGCGCGCCGCGGCGAGCTGGGCTTGGTATCAGCTGTGCTTTTTTTATGGGGGAGTGTGCCCGCGGCGCTTTGAGTGCGGCCGGGGCTGCGCTTGGCGCCTCTCTCCCTGCGTCCGTGAGGCTACGCTGCGTGCACCCGGCTCAAGCTGCGCCAGGGAATTAGCACACTTGTATCGGCCACCGGCTTGGCCCCTCCCTGCGACAGGCGGCCGGGAGCGCGCGCGTGCTCGCAGCGTCTCCAGCCGCCTCTCGGTAGCTCCCGGACGCCTGTGATGGGAGGGCTCGTCCAGAAAATAAGATGGTGCGGGTATTTTGCCAAAAACAAAGCTGTCCGGTCACCCTCAACACGGCCGCATTGCTGCGCATGCTTAATCATCGCTCGGACGTCATCCTGCGCTGCTTCGACATCGATCACTTACCCCGAGGTTTGGTCGATTGGCTGCAGCAGTGCTTTGCAAAGCAATGCCCTCCGACGGATCGGCGTCGTCGCAGGATAAAAAGAAGAGGCGGAAGAAGGAAAAAAAGCAGAAAAAAACAAAAAAACAGAAGAAGCAGCGGCTGACAGCACATGCAGGCTTCGACCTGACGCCAGCCGAGCCGGCGGTCGCAGCGGCAGCGGTGCCCGTCACAGAAACCATTGACGACCGCGTGCGGCTGTTGGCGGCGCGCGGTGCAAGCGACGCCGAGATTGGGCGGCTCCTGCGCGAGGCGGCGGGCGCCGCGGCCGCGCGGGCGCCCGCCGCGGCGCCAGTCGCCGACGGCTTCACGGACGCTGAGCGCGCCGCGCGCGCGTTCAGCCAGAAGGTCGCGCAGGACGAAACCGCGGCGGCGGCCCTGCGGCCCATCCCGGAGCGGCGGCGGCGGTCCCGGTCCCGGTCGCGCCGGCGGCGGCGGGCGCGCGGCGCCGCGCGCGGGTCGCGGTCGCGGTCTCGCGGGTCGCGACGGCGGAGCCGGTCGATGTCGCGGTCGAGGAGACGGAGCAGCCGCAGCAGAAGCAAGGGCCGGTCGAGCCGGCGGCGCTCCGAGTCGCCCCCCAAAGAAGCGACGAATGCACCCGCGGGCCGCGGCCGCGGCGCGACGATGCCGGCGTGGATGACGCAGGGCGGGGCGCTGGGCGCGCCGGCTGCGCCCCCGGCGGGTGCGCGGAGCCGGTCGCGCTCGCGGAGCCGCTCGAGTCCGCGCTCGTCGATGCGGCGGCGGTCGCGGTCGCGTTTGTCGCGGAGTCGCTACTCGTCGCGGTCGCAATCCTACTCGTCGCGGTCGCGGTCCTACTCGCGATCGCTGTCGCTGGTGCCGCGGCGGCCGCCCCCCGACGCGCGCAACGGGCTCGACCGGCTCCGGGGCGGCCCCCAGCAGCGGGCGGACCACGACCCCCACTGGGAGCACGACCAGTACGATCCCCACGCCCCGTCGCCGGAGCGCGTGGTGGACGAGCGCTACGAGCCGCCGCAGCCCGAGTGGTTCTCGCGGGCGGGCGGGGTCTGCATCCCGAATTCGCGGGCCTGGATGAACGAGCGGCGCGAGCGGGCCCGGTCGAACAGCCCGGAGCGCGAGTACGCGGCGCCGCGCGTTTTGTGACCGTCGAGGGTGTTGTAAGCGCCGCGCCGACGTTCGGCGCGCGCTACTGCTGTAATGTGAACTAGCTACTTGCGCCGATGGCATGGGTAATGTGAACTAGCTACTTAGCCGCTCTGCCGAGCACGTCACGGTGGCGGAGTCCGCGCACGTCTCCGCGTCCGGGACGAGCCGCGGCCGCCGCGCCTTGTCCTTCTTCTTCAAACGATCCTCCTCCTTCTGCCGTTTCGCTGCTCCTTCAGCTGGGCCTCGACCAACAGGGGGTCGTCGGCCGTCCCGGAGCCCCAGAAGCCGGGCCCGGCGTACGCCGTCTCCAGGGCGAAGTCCCGGCGCAGCCCGTCCATGAGCGCCCGCCAGTACCCCTCCATGGCGTGTGCCGCCACGACGTTGCCCGGCGGGTTCGTCGCGCACACGTGGTGGGGCTCGGAAAAGTGCGCCGACGTGCCGCCGCCGAGCAAGCGCGTCGTGGCTGGGACGATGTCCGGTCGACACCCCGGCGGCGCCGCGACCGCGACCCGCCGGTCGTACCGCCGCGCCAAGCGCGGGTGCCGCCGCCGCTGCGCGTCGAAGAACTTCCGGTCCCCGATCGGCGGTTCGCCGAACGTCGTCGCGCGGACCTCGTGGGTCTTGCGCGGGCGGCGCTTCGCCGCCGCCAAAGCGAGCTGTAGCGCCAGGGCGCCCCCGAGGCTGTGGCCCGTCACCCAGATCGGGGCGCTCCTTTGTAGCGTCGCCGCCGCGAGGTCATCTAATAAACCGGCCAGGAGCTGCACGGGATCAGGTCTGCAGACCGGGGGCCCGCCCGCGCGGACCCACCTCCCTTTGCACGCTTCTTCCACCGCGCGGAAGACAGTATCAGTCTTGCCCTTCTCGTCCAGCCGCGTGATGGACCCGCCGCGGACGCGCTCGAAGGCGCCGCGCATGCCCCGCGCCGTCTTGCCGTGGCCCCGCTTCTCGTGCGTCTCCATGATCTGCACGTTCGTGATCGCGTGGCGCATGTCCGACGAGCCCATGAAGGCCACGGCGACCGCGCCCGCGTCGCCCCGCGCGACCAACGCGGTGGTCGAGTGCCACCGGATGCCGCCCGGGCCCGGCTCGCTCCAGTCCGTGAAATAATACAACGGCTGCCACCGTCGGTGGAAGGGCGGCGCGCAGTCCGCGCCCAGCTTCTGGATCGTGCCCGACGGCGGCAAAAAAGCGCCCTGCACGCCGGGCATGCGCGGCGCGGCCCGCGCGGCCCGGGCGGCGCACCGGGCCCACCGCGCGCGCTCGGCGGCCCAGCCGCTCCGCCACGCGCGCGCGGACTTGGCGGACTGCGCCCTAATGTCTATTCGGGCCGTGCGGTTCGTCCAGCCCGTCACGTACACGAGGGACGCGAGGGCCGCCATGGCCGTCGCGTCCAGCGAGTTCATGGCGTCGACGCCCTGGGACGGCCGCCGGCACTGGTGGCAGAGTGCCGTCCCGTTGGGCCGCCGGCGCAGGAACGGCAGCGGGAACGCCGCGGCCGCCGCGAGCGGGAGCAGGAGGCGGCGCATCGCGTCGATCTAACCGTACTTTCAATGTATGCCGCGCGTGGGCGCGGTCACGGGGCCAACGGAGCCCAACCGCTGTGCAGGGCTGTCGTCGAGGCCCAACCGCCGGCCTTACAACTCGCGTTGCTACCGGAGGTAATCCTTCACGAGCGGCCGTGTGGCAGCGTGTTGTGTGAACTGAGCGCGGGGATAAAACTGTAAAGAGCGTGGAAAAACCCGGCAATTAGATCTAGGAAAAACCCGTAGGCGACCTTACGTGGCTACTGTTACTGGCTGCGTACACCCAGCGATCATGATGTTACGATCTGTGCTATGCTGCGCAACGGCCTCTGCCCTCGTCCCGAGCTGGCAGACGCAAATTGACCGCGTATTCCTCGATATTGACATGAAACCACGCACGCGGAGCCGGACGCTTTTTAAGGTGATCGAGCGGCGCGAGGAGATCCTGACCGACGTCCGCAGCGCTGTAGAGGTGGTGCGTGAGAAGGGTTTTAAAGACGGGCACGGCGAAGCGATCGATTTACTTTTCCCGACGGGCACCATCGTCCGCAGCGACCTCGAGGGCTTGCAGGCATTACGGAAGCAGGTGCCCGAGGCCGTCGCCGACTTACGGAAGACGCGGCCGACGAAGACGTCCGCCACTGCCCCGTCGAAGCCGAAGCCCGAGGACCTGCGCAAGGCGGTCAAGAGCCTCCGCGACGGCTCGCTCCAGTCGTCCGTCGAGGAGGAGCTCAAGAACGCCCTCCGGTCTACGCCCAAGGGCCTGGAGACCCCCAAATACACAATAAAAAAGACCTTCGGCGCCTGCGAGGTTCGGAAGTACGAGGCCTACGCCATCGCGGAGCTCTCGGAGAAGCGGCCCGACGGCGATTCGTTCAACGTTTTGGCGGCCTATCTATTTGGGAAGAATGCAGAGGACAAGGCCATGGCGATGACGATGCCTGTAGAGATGGTCGACGGAAAAATGTCATTTGTGCTCCCGAAGGCGGACGCGTCGTCGCCGCCGGCGCCGACGGACGACGCCGTCTCGATTGCGGAAAGGCCGGCGCGCCGCGTCGTCGCGCTGCCGTTCCCGGGCGTCGCCACGCCGGAGGAGATCGAGCGCCAGCGCACGAAGCTCGCCGACGCGCTGGCGGCGGAGGGCCTCGAGGCTCTCGATGACTCCTACACGGTGCTCCAGTACAACTCGCCCTTCACGATTCCGTGGCGGCGCCGCAACGAGCTCGTCGTCGCGCTCTCTGACGATGTCACCCCGGCTCCGCCAGCACGGGCCGCACCGCCGGCCATGCCGAGAGCTGCCTGGAGCGGGTCCCCGTTCGTGTCGCGCGCATCCGCGCAAAACGCGCCGCCGGCGAGCGACCCGTCTGGCTCATACCTGGCGTCGCTTTAGACGAGTGCCCGTGTAAATGAAAAACTTGCAAACGAACATCTCGAGCGGGCCAGGTCTCATAAACGCGCGGCGGAGAGTTTTTGTATCCCTCGCAAAGACCTGGGCCCGCGCTGCAGTCGTCGGACAATTTTGGGCAATGTCCAGATGGTATATATAGCCTAGCAATACTTGCACTAGCCTAGCAATATTGTTAACCCGCGGGTTCGCTGGACCACTCCCAGCCCCAGGGGACTCATCGCGGAGGCCGCGGGAGATGTGCGGGGAAATGTGCTTGCTTGCACGGGTTTTCCACGGATTTGTAAGCAGGCCGGCGTCGCTCCCACAGTGCCTGGTTTCATCAAACAAGCTTTTACAAATATCGTGCCAGCATCTCTGCCTACCCTACGCAGTGATCACTTGGCACTTTGGCAGAATGCGTGCTGCTTCCCGAGTTGTGCGTACTGCCTTGCGCAGCGTAACGACGCGCGCAGCAGTGTGCACCGAGCTTGGGGCACCGCTCACGATCCGCGACGACTGGGTCATTGCTGATCCGGGCCCCGGCGAGGTGCTTGTGGCGACGAAGGCCGCAGGGCTGAACTTTGCAGAAGTGCTCCAGACGAAGGGGCTTTACCAGGAGCGCCTCGAGCCACCGTTCGTCCCGGGCAATGAGTGCAGCGGCATCGTCGAAGTCGTCGGCGCCGGTGTCAGCCACGTGAAAGTAGGCGATTCAGTGGTAGCACTACCACGCGGCGGCGCCTGGGCTCGCCACTGCGTCGTGAACGGGGCCGCGGTCGCGCCGCTGCCGAAAACACCGACAACTGACGACGGGTGGCGCCAGGCGGCGTCGCTCGCCGTGGCGTACGGGACCGCGGACCTCGCGTTGCGACGACGAGCAAAGATCAGCGAAGGCGAGACCGTATTGATCACGGCGGCGGCGGGCGGCGTCGGTCTGGCGGCCGTCGAGCTCGCCGCGCACGCGGGGTGCCGCGTCATCGCTGCGACGGGCTCGCCCGAAAAGGCGGAAATCGCGCTGGCCGCGGGCGCCTCGGCGGCGCTGTCCTACGGCGACGACCCGCGGGCCTTCAAAGAGCACATCAAGGAGCTCGCGCCCAACGGATTGGACGTCGCGGTGGACATGGTCGGCGGGCCGCACCTCGAAGCGATCGTCCGGTCGATGGCGTTCGACGGGCGATGTGTCGTCGTGGGATTCGCCTCGGGCGATATCCCGAAGGTACCGGCCAATTTACTTTTGGTGAAGAACTGCTCGCTCGTTGGGTTGTATTGGGGCGCGCACGCCACGGCGCGACCGGAGGTGTTCCGGGAATCGCTCGCGAGGGTCGTGGGGTTGTGGGCTGAAGGTCGCGTGTCGCCGCGCGTCGGCCTAGCAGTGCCTCTCCGCGAGGCGAATGGAGCCGTCGCGGCGCTCGCGGGGCGCAAGTCCACCGGAAAGGTCGTGCTGACGATGGACGACGACGGGTAAGATACTACTAATAGATTACGACGACACCACAACGTAGCCCGACAGGTCCCCGCGCGCCAGGAACGGCGCGGCCCGCGCGTCCACCGCGCCGCCGCCGAACCCGCGGCACACGACGAAGGCCTCGCCCGACCGGTCCCGCGACGACGGCGGCTTGGCCACGGCCACGTCCGCGAAACGGCACCGGAGCCGGTCCACGAGCAACGCGCCCTCGCTCCGGAAGATTTTGGCCACGAAGCTTCCTCCCTCCCTGAGGCACTTATCGCATACCAGTGAATATGCATACATCAACGCGTCGTGCGCGTGCTCGTCGACGTCGTGCAGGCCACTGACCTCCGGCGCGCCGTCGCAGACGATGAGGTCCGCCCGCCCCGCGCACGCCCGGGTGACGGCCTCGAGCGTATTCGTGGACGTGATGTCGCCCCGCAGGATCGTCACGCCGGCGAGCGGCTGCATGGGCTGCACGTCCACCGCGACGATCTTGCAGCCCGCGCCGCAGCGCTGCGTCAGGACCTGGCACCAGCTGCCCGGCGCCGCGCAGAGGTCCACGACGGACCGGGCGCCGCGCAATAAACCGTAGGAGTCGTCCAGGTCCATGAGCTTGAAGGCGCTCCGCGCGCGGTAGCCCTCGTCCTTGGCCCGGCGGTAGGTCGTGCAGGCGCCGCGGTTTGGGGGCGGCATCGCGTAGCGTCTGAGCAGTCTTTTGCCTTATGCACCTTGTGCAGTAACGAACGCGGGCAGCGCTGCGAGTTGCTGGCTCAACTGGACGAGCAATGCGTACACTTAAGTTAGACCTTCGCTATTCGCTTTCACTTGACGTACAGTGACGCCGCGCCGCATTCGAATTGCTTGCACTTGCGTGCGGGTATACCAAGCTAAGTTAGACGGGTTCCTTGCGCACACGTGAACGACCTTAAAACTGCACCTGCTGCGCACAGTGTCGTGCGAAAGGCACATCGTGTTCGCTATCGCTGCGACCGCCTAGATTGCGACCGCCTAGATTTGCTCACTGAGAGCAAAACCCTTCGGAGTGCAAAGCCGGAGTGCAAAGCACATCTCCGCAAACTGCAGTGATTGACCTGTGGAAACACATCGCAGGGCTGCAATCTGCAGTGATCGACCTGTGGAGCAGCGTTAAAGAAGCATGCTCGCCACCTTCGCGAAGCGCGCGCCGGGCCTCGGCGCCGCCGTCGCGACGGCCGCCGGCGGCGTGGCGGTCGCCGGGCAGATGCCGGAGAGCCTGCACATCAGCGGCATCCCCTGCAGCCTCGTGCTCGGCGCCGTCGCGGGCAACCTGGCGCCGCCCCACGTGCGCGCGCTGCTCGACCCGGGCGTCAAGTTCGCGACGACCACGGTCCTGCGCGCGGGCATCGTCGCGGTCGGCGCCAAGCTCTCGGCGACGCAGGTGCTCGCGCTCGGCTGGACGACCGTGCCCGCGGCCTGCGCGAGCGTCGGCGCGGGCGTGGTCGCCATCCCGCTGCTAGCCAAGGGCGCGGGCCTACCGCCGCGGCTGGGCGCGCTCCTCGCGGCGGGGACGTCGATCTGCGGCGTGACGGCCATCGGCGCCGTGGCGCCGGCCATCGCGGCGACGCAGGCGGAGGTCGCCGTGGCCGTGGCGAACGTCGTGGCCTACGGCAGCGCGGGCATGCTCGCGTACCCGCACGTGGCGCGGCACCTGTTCCCGCCCGAGGACTCGAAGAACGTCGGCCTCTTCCTGGGGCTCGCGGTGCACGACACGGCCCAGGTCATGGGCTGCGCGGCCTCCTACGCCCAGACCTACGGCGACGAGGCGGTCATCGCCGCCGCGGCTGTGGCGAAGCTGACGCGCAACTGCTTCCTCGCGGGCGTCGTGCCGCTCATGGCGTGGAAGCACGGCACGCGGGCCGGCATCGCGGCCAAGGCGGCGGTCCCGACGTTCGTGCTGGGCTTCATCGGGGCGGCGGGCCTCCGGACGGCGGGCGATATGTACTTCGAGGGGGACGACGCGGCGCGCTGGGCGGCGGGCGCGACCTGGGTCGGGGGCTTCCTCGGTACGAAGTGCCTCCTGGCTACGGGCCTCGCCGGCGTCGGGCTGTCGGTGGACGCCGCGGCGTTCCGGAGCGCGGGCGTGCGGCCGTTCCTCGTCGGCGGCGCGGGGGCGCTCATCGTCGGCGGGGTCGGCCTGGCCTCGGCGCAGCTGCTGTCGCGGCTGAGGCCAGTAACTTGATTCAGTAGAAAAGTATCCGCCGTGAGCTCCGTTTCGGGCGGTGGCGTCCTCTGTCGAGTTCAGGTAGCGGCCGCCGCGACTCGGTAGGTGCCGAGTCTTTTGGGGGCACAAGCACCTCGGGGATGGGGGTGAGCTGCACTAGGGGAACGAAAGCGCCGTGAGAAAGAAGAAATAAGAGTCAAGGAAAATTACGCGCGCGCCGTCATGAACCGGACACATTTAGAATTGGCGAAACGCGTCCTGGCGACCTTCGACTACGTGTTCGTCGTCGAGAGCAACCGGACGGCTTTGGAATTTGGCGAGTACGTGGGCGCCGCGGGCGCCATGCCGCACCTCTCCAACAGCGCCTATTCGACGCTCTCCACCTCGAAGACGGGCCACCAGAAGCGCCACCAGAACCGCTCGCCGCCGCCGGTCCAGCACTTCATGGCCGAGTGGTACGCGCAGAACACGCTGGACTACAACCTCTACCTGTGGGCCCTCGCGCGGCGCGGGCTCGCGGCGGCCTACGCGCCGCTCGTCCGGCCCGCCGGGCCCGCGGAGTAGGCGCTCCGGTTGTCCTCCACCGCCGCAAGTCGCGGCGCGCGACCGCGGCGCCTGATCGAGCGCAAGAGCGCTCCTTTGTGCTGCCCGGGCGACGCTTCCTGTGAATTTAACTGTATTCGAAACATCGTTCAGAAGCGGCGTCGGGGAGAGGCCGCGCCGGCCGCCGTCGAGCGGGTGCGGGGCAAATCACAAACAAACAACGCCTTACACTACCCGCAGCCGGCGCACCCTACGCCTCGAACCGCCGCGCCTCGATCGGCGCGTCCTCGGGGAACATGCCCTCCAGGCTCTTCTGGAAGCGCACGAGCGTCGCCCTTAATAAGGAGCGGATAATGGCCTGGGCCCGCCGCCCCTCGACGAGGCCCACAACGACGCGCGGCGTCCGGTACGTGATCTTGACCTCGACGTCGCACGCCTTTCCGCCGTCGACGCTCGCGAATGTCGCCGCGCCGAAATTCTCCGTGCCCGCCTGGGACGTCCACTTCAGCACTTCGGGCGCCCGCTCCTCCAGGTTCTGGGCCGTCCACCCGACGCTCACGCCCTTGAAGCCCATGCGCCACTCGCTCTGGCGCGTGACCTCGTCGAACGTGACCCGGGAGAGGAGGGGGCACCACTCGGGCATGCGCGTCAGGTCGCTGTACGCATCATAACATGTTTGCGGTGGGGCGCGCACGCGCACGCTCGCCGCCGTGTCGAGCCACGTTTCTAATTCCTCGGGCGTCGGCGCCTGTTGCCTCCGTCGGAGTTTGGGCAGCGTGAGGGCGCGCGCCGTCGCCAGGACGCAGAGCGCGGCGCGGCGGCGGCGCGGCATGGTCGCGTGCACTGGTTTGGACCGCTTCAGCGCTTTGCTCAGCCCTTTGCTGAGCTGTTCTAAGCCCACTGCTGAGCGTGCCCTCGCAGTTACACCTCCAAGCTACAGAGATAGTTGTAGAATGTACGACCGTGCGATAGTGACGTCTCTCGCGTTGCACGGGCAGCAGGAACTCAGCCGTGGTTTAGCTTTTGGCTCGGCTCGACCCGGGTTTTTGGGGCCACCCGAACGCGCCGCCAGCCCCGCACACACTCGCGCGGAAGGCTCGGGAGCCATCCCGCAGCCCCATCGGGCCAACCCCCTTATGCGTGCGGGGTCCGAAAACTTTGAACCTGGGAAAGACAGCGGCTCAACATCCACCGGGCCGGTACCACGCGCGCGGCCGATTGTCCGCCCCGGGCCTCCCCGCAGCACCCCACCGCGCCGCCCGCCCCCGCCGGCAGCGCCGCCGACCCGGGCAGCCGCACCCGAACCGCCCCGCCCACCCCCACTTTTGTGAAGATGGAAGGCGCTCCGACGGGCTGGGACCGCCCCCCGGACCCGATGGACACCGTATCAAACCCGCCCGCGACAAGGGCCCCGCCCATGGACACGACGAGCCTCCCGCGCCACGCGTGCCGGTGCGGCGACGGAATCGTGCACATCCCGAATAGGTGGCGGGTATTAAAAGATGTAGCCAGCACGCAGAGAACGATCGTGGTCACGGCTTTGGATACGAAGCTGGGCAAGCAGGTCTGCGTGAAGAAGCGGGCGAGTTGGGAGGGCTCTTGTTTGCCGACGCGCGAATTAAAATTGTTGCGATTGATGCGGCACTTCGACGGGGTCTGCTGCTTGATCGACATCGCCCAGCCCAGTGACGACCGGTGGACGGATTTGTATACGGTGCACGAGTACGGCGGGTGTACTCTTCAAAGATACTTACGGTATTCGTCGAACAAGCCGACCGCGCGGCACGGCCGCTACTGGGCCTACCAGCTTTTGAGAACTTTGAAGTACCTCCATTCTTCGGGCATCGTGCACGGCAACATCGAACCGCGGAAGATTCTAGTGACGCAACAGGGCGACGTCAAGCTCTGCGACCTGGGGCGGTGCGTCGTCGAGGGCTTCGAGGTGGCGGGCGACTCCAACAGCGCCTACGCGCCGCCGGAAGAATTAATCGTGCCGCAGCGCCCCAGCGCCAAGGGCGACGTCTGGGCCGTCGGGTGCATTTATGCGGAGATCCTAGAAGGACACGGGCCCCTGTTCGCGGGGACCTCGCCCGAGGTCGTGCTAGCGGCGATCTGCGCGCGCGTCGGGCGGCCCGCCGAGGGCTTGTTGCAAGAGATAGCCCCCGGGGACATGACACAACTCCGGCGGTTCGTCCTGGAGCAGGAGCCCGTGCCCGGGCTGCCGACAGGCGACTCGACGTCGCCCTACTTCCGGGCCGCGTTTCCATTGGCGACGGCGGACTCGGACGCCCTGCAGTGCATCGCCACGACGCTCCGCTTCGACCCCCGCGCGCGCACGACGGCCGAGGGCGCGCTCCAGACCCTGAAGCTCTTCGGCCGCCGGTCCAGGTCGGGCGACCCGGCCCTCTTCAACCCGCGGGACGAGCCCCGCGCGCCCTTCTCGGCCTTCCGGGAGACGGCCGGACTCCGCGAGGCGGGGGGCGCCGGCGCGCGCAAGCTCGCCGCCTGGGCCGAGGTGCTGGCGCTCAACCCGGACATCCACGACGACGCCCTGCGGCGGGCGGCGCGGAGGCCGCCGGGAGCGCCGCCCGGGATCCTGCGGCTCCCCCCGGGCGTGCCGCCGGCGCCCGGGCTCATCCCGCTACCCCCGGGCATGCTGCCGCCCGGACTGGGCGGCCGGATGCCGCCGGGCCACCGGCCACCGGGGTCAGACGGTGTGATCCCGTTCGGCATGCTGCCGCCCGGGACGCTGCCGCCGGGCCACCGGATACCACCACCGGGGCTGGGCCCAGACGCCAAGGAGATGAAGAAAATCGTGCTGATTAATACGGCAAATGGCCCCCAGCCGTGCATCGTCGTGCCGGGCGGCGTCAAGCCCATCTTCGTGCCGCCGGACCAGCTGCGGAAGATAGTCGAGTTGGAGCGGCGGCGGCGGGCCGCCGCCGGCCTGCCGCAGCCGCCCCCGGCGCCGCCGACCGTCCTCGTGCCGCCCGGCCAGCCAGCGCCGCCGGGCACCGTCATGGTCCCGCAGGCCGCAAACCTGCATATCGCGCCGGCCGCGCCGTTGCCGGCGGCCTTCGCGCCGGCGCCGCCGGCCATGGCCGGGCTCATGCCGGCCGCCTTCGCGCCGGCGGCCGCCGCGCCGGCCCCGGCCGCGGCGCGCCTGCCGGCCGCCTTCGCGCCGGCCTCGCCGCCCGCGCGGCAATAGCCTCTCTAATTTTGGCGCGCTAACCTCGCTTCAGATACCCCTATGGGTCTACCCTGCCCCCCGCGGGTGGTCTAGCTTGACTAGCGCTTACTCGGCGGCGGGCTCCTCCTCGGCGGCGGCCGGCGCCTCGGCCGCGGGCTCCTCGGGCGCGGCTTCCTCCTCGGCCGCGGGCTCCTCGGGCGCGGCTTCCTCCTCGGCCGCGGGCTCGGCCGCGGCGGCGGCCGCGGCTTCGGCCTCGGCCGCCGCGGCTTCCTTGGCGGCCTCGGCGGCGGCGGCCACCTCCGCCTTGGCGGCCTCGGCGGCCTCGGCAACCTCGGCCTTTTCGGCCTCGACCTGCTCGCCCTTGCGCACGAAGAACGCCTCGCGCGCCGCCTTTTGCTTGACCAGGATCTTGTGGCCGGCGAGGAAGTCGGGCTTCACCGTGAGGCCGAAGCGCCGGGCCTTGCTGGCGAGGCGCCGCTGCGTCTTCTTGACGATGGACGAGCCGCCGTTCGCGACGATCCAGGCCTCCTGCTCGTAGATGCTGTCGAAGTTCTCCTTCGTGAGCTCCTGGACCATGGACGTGAGCTTCGACTTGGTCATCTCCGCATTGAGCGCGACGGCCGGCCGGGCGCCCAAGTTGGTGGGCGCGAAGGCCGCGGCGGCGCCGGCGAGGGCGAGGAGGCGGATCATCGTTGGTGTGAGTACCTACGAGTTGGCACGAGATCAGCGATGTGTTCTTCGCGGCGACGGGGGCGTTGCGATTGGGCGACGGGGGCGGAGCGGCGGTGAGGTGCCACGGTGTGTGCGGTTCGTGATGGCGTGCAGCGTGCAACGCGTGTTTGCTGCAGACCGCTGCCGCTAGCACTTGTGCAGCGGCGACAGAGCTCTTGCTTGCACTCCACACAACACGTTACCGCTCAGCGCAGCGCGGCAAGGAGGACGAGTCTCTCGGCCTCTATGGTGCGTTGAATTGCATAAGGACCCCGCTAAGCACGGCGTGTCAGCGGATAACAGCAGAGCTCAATCAAATGTCAGACACCTCGCGAAACCCGCGCCTAGTGCGGGTTTCGCGTCGCATATTTATGATCAGTGTTAGCCCGCACGCGTGAGCCCAGACGCCGTCAGGCAAGCATCAATCATCTTGCAACGCCGCTTGCGTAACAGGCTGTCAACAGAGAGAGCTGCAAGGAGCGCTGCTACCGGACAATATTGCAATAAAGCAGCAGCAACCATGTCCAAGTACACCACCAACTACTCCAAGTGGGACGACCTGGACACGGACGACAGCGACGCCGAGCCGCCGGCGCCGGAGCCGGAGCCGGAGCCCGAGGGCCCGGGCTGGCGGGCCCACGCAGACCCTGTATTGGCCGTCAAGGAGCTCTCGAAGCTGGTGTTGTCCTACGAGCTCGAGGGCGTGTTCGACGCCCAGGCCTTTGATAAAGGCACGCCGCGCGCAAAAAGAGCGCTGCGCTGCGTGCTCAAGGGCAACCTCGCGCGGCTCAACGCGACCCTGGCCTGGGGCGCGGGGGCTGATGCGGACTTCGAAACGTACATCAAGCCGAACCTGACGACGACGGAGTGCTGCTACGTCCTCTTCCGCACGAAGACCTGGGCGTTATTTGTCTGGGCGCCGGCCTGCCACGTGGAGGCCGACGCCTACCTGGCGACGGCGTTACCGTTCAGGGAGGCGCTGGGCGGGAACATCCGCATCCCCAACGTGTTCTCGTGGACGAAGCACGGGGACGTGCGCCTCGACGCCATGGTGACGGACGCGCCGGCGCTGTCGCTCTCGGCCGCCGACGTGGAGGGCGCCGTGTCGGCGGCCGCGCGGGCGCGCGGCCCGGCCGTGCCGGCGTCCGTGCCGGACCCGCTGCCGCCTATGTCCGCGATGTAATTCTGTTCCTAACGTTTCTTGGCGGTGTCGACGGCGCGCACTCGCGGTAAAAATTATAACAAGTAAGACCGCCCACTATATACTCGCCGACGACGGCGCTTCGCGGGCGCGGAGCGTTGCCCGCGAGTTTCGCAAATCCTGCTCAATCATCGAGGTGATGAGTGGGCGTGCGGGTTGCTGCTAATCTCGAGGGCTGCAGACGCTATACGTCCCGGTGGGGTGAAGGCCAGACCGACCGTGCTCTGGCATCACTTGAGCCGCGCCACCACGCCGTCGTCGCGAGGCAGCAGCACACGCGTGCGGGGCAGCCTGCAGAGGACCGATGGACTGGAACGACGCCGAGGATTTGGACGACGACGAGTTCGCCGACCTTTACAAGGACGAGGACGAGGCCGCAAGGATAGACGAGGAGCGCGAGGTCGAGTCGGACCCGGAAAGCGTGGACCTGAGCCGCTTCGAGAGCTCGGCCGAGAAGAACCCGTTCTCGCGGCGGAACCGCATCTGGCAGCGCAGAGAGGTCACCAAGCCGCGGCGGCACACCAAGAAAGACGAGCGCGGCGACTGGGCCGAGGAGGCCTTCCCCGGTTCGCTCGACGACTTTCTGGACCACGAGCGGAACAAAGAAGCCTTCGGCGCCTTGCGGGCGTCCGCGCGCGACAAGGAGGTCCGGCGCTTCGTCGTGTGTGGGCCACGGGGCGCGGGCAAGACGGCCGCGTGCGTCGCGTACGTGCGGGACTTCGCGCGCCTCGACGCGGACGCCAAGGCCGAGGGGGCCGCGCGGCGGCGCAAGAAGCTCGCCAAGCTCAAGCTGAAGGACGGCAAGGTGCCTTGCCTGCGGCTCGGTCACGACGCGTGCCGCGTCGCCTCGGAGCTTGAGAAGAGAATAGAAAAGTTCGTCCGGATGAGTGATAATGATTGCGGCGACGACTGCACGAAATTTATTATCGTGGACGGCGTGGACCAGTTACGAGGCAACGAACAACAGTGCATCTACAAGGCCATGAAGGGCAGTTCAAAGCGGGTCGGCTTCCTCGTGACCGCGACGTCCGAGCGGAAGCTCCTCGACAAATTCAGTAAAAAGTGCGAAGTGCTCGCGCTGAGAGCGCTGGACCCGCGGGACGCCCTGGACGTGTTTCTGGCCGTGGCGCAGACGAAGCGGGTGGGCTTCGACCGGCCCGGGGCGTGCATGCTGTATAGGCACCCGTCCTGCGGGAACATGGAACTTGGAAGAGCCCTCAGGCTGCTGCAGGCGGTTTTCGTGAAGTGGGACTTTGTGAGCGAACTGAACGTGACCAAAGAGTGCTGCCCGGAAGTGTTCACGGCGCCCAAGGAGATCCAGGCGGGGGCCGCGATGGGCGCCCCGCGCTGCCCGATATGCACTTTACCTTTACCCTGCGCGCACTGCACGGAGCAGGAGCTGGCGTCGCGCGGGTTGGAGCGGCGGAAGGAGCTGCCCCGCTATGCGGAAGGGCTCGCGTGCCCGGGCTTCGTCAGGGACGGCTTCTGCCGCGTCTTCAACGAGTTCGGCCACTGCTCGCTGGACCACCCGCGGGACCGCCATGCTTTGGTACGGCCGCCCCTGAAGTGCCCGCAGTGCACGCTCGTGTGGCCCTGCGGCCACTGCAACTTCACCAAGGCTCGGAACGAGCTGAAGGCGACGTGCCACAAGGCCCGCGTGTGGTCCGCGCGGTACGCCAAGGAGAGGCCGGTGTTGCGGCGGGCGGCGGCGCGGTACGCGGAGCGGCTGGACGGTGGCGCGGACGCGGAGGAGGTGGACCTGGAGCAGTTGCATACGGACGCGGCCGCCGTCGACGAAGCGGCGGCGAAGGCCAAGGAGTTTCATGACACTGAACTTTGTGTCGTTGAGGACGAGTACTTAGCGTTCACGGACTGCATCCTGAGTCTGCACAAGGTCGTGGGCGACAAGATTCTGGCGCTGCTCCCGGAGGCGCAGCCGGGGTCGGTCACGGGCAAGAAGAAGCGAATGAGTCCGGACGAACAGTTGCGCGCGGCGCTCGAGTACCTGACCCGGATCGACCTGGACCCGCCGCCCAAGCCGCCGACGCCCCCAGGCACGGCCGGGTCCCGCCTCTCGCGCGCAGCTTCCCGCGGGCGGAGCTTCTCGCCGTCGCGGGCGACAACGCCGGGGTCGGCGTTCGGGTAAATGAGTGAATATGATAGCTCGGCTCGATACAACCATGAGTCTTACGACGCCGCCCCCGCCTCCTGCGCGTCCACGTGCTCCGCGATGCGCTCCACCAGCTCGTCCTTCCTCCCCGTCTTTTTCAGCCCCAGATTCCCGCAACACGCCTTGAGGGCGTCGTTCGTGTGGTTCTTTAGCTTTTCGCGGTCGCAGGGCGGCGTCAAGAGGGCCGTGTCCACCAAGACCTTGACGTCCTTCGGGGCCTTGCGCGCCTTCTTCGCCACGGGGAGATCCTCGTCCTCCGGCAGCGCGGCGGCCACGGCCGCCGCCGCGGCCACGAGTTCCGCGTCCGCCCGCGACGGCCGCAGCGCCTCCGCCTTCTCGCGGACGCGCTGCACGGCGCTGTCGTCCAGACCCAATGCAAACGCCTCCAGCGCCGCGTGATGGCCCCGCAGCCCGAAGTTGGGCACGCCCCTTTCGACGTCCACGGGGCCGCCCCGCACGCACCGGGCCTGCAACGCCTCCACGAGCGTATGCATCGTCGCGTCTAACTCGGGCGCCGGTTCGACCGCGTCCTCCCTGGGCACGTCCCGCAACTCGTCGTCGAACGGCAGCTCGACCAGCCCCAACCCGTCGTCTCTGGCTTCTAAGGCCACGAGCTTGGGGCCCCGGCGCCGCGCGGCACTTCTCCTGGGGATGTAGCGCGCGATCGCGACCAGGTTCTTCTCGCGCAAGGACGCAGCGAACGCCTTCACCACCGCGGACGAGCCGGGCGCCTCGGCCTCGTCCGGCGAGAGGGCGCACGGGCTGGACCCGGGGTTCTGCACTCGAAGCCCGGCCGGGAAGGCGTCTCTCACCGAACAGACCCCGAGCACGCACACGGTGCCCGACAAAAACCCCTCGCACTCCGCGCAGTCGTCCCGGTCCTGCGCGTCCATGAGCACGCGGTGCGACCGCCGCAACGCCGCCCTCCCCTCCTCCTCGTCCTCCTCGTCCTTGGCGGGCTCCCACGCGGGCCCCGCGGCGACGTAGGTGTTCACGTCCGTGGCCCTGTCCAATTTCGCGCCCGTGGTGGTATCTAACACGGAGCTCTGGGCCTTGACCCTATCGAGAGACTCCCCGTGGACGCTCTGCGCGGCCGCGGGCCGTTTGGTCATGGCCAGCTTCCGCAAGCGCACCACGACCTTCAGGGACGTGTCCTCACCTAATGCTAAAGTGAGTTCGACGCCGGGCACGGTCTTGGCGCCCCGGGCCTGCGCAGCCCGTTGTCGCCCATCATCAAAGACGTCCGTGATCTCCAGCGCGGGCCAGGCGCGCTCCTGCCACGCATTATCAGCATCCTGCGGCGGCGCCGACGGTATCAGTATAAACGGCTTCCAGAAGGGCTCCACGTTTTCTGCCCGACCGAAGTAGTAGAGCTGCAGTTCTCGATCCACGTCGGACGAATCCCGCGCAAACACTTCGCAGGCCTCGTGCTGCGTCGCGTCGTCGTCGCAGGGGTCCGCGGCCGCCGAAAAAATGTAAATCGAGTCCACGGCCGACGGCGCCTTCTGTGCGTCCTCCAGGTCGCGCGCGCAACGATCCAAGCCGTTTCTCAATCTCCCCTGGCGCGCCTCCGTGCGGCTCCGCGGCTTCTGCTTGATCTCGTCGTCGGCGTCGAGCCACTTCCGGAAGGCCTGCGGATCTTTACAAGCGCCCGCCTTCAGCGCGTCGCCCAACGCTCGGGCGGCCTTGGCCGACGGCGCCGCCGGGGCCAGCAGCGTGACGGCCGCCTCGTAGTCGCGGCCGTCGCCGCACGCCACGAGCCCCACGACGTCCCGGGTCTTCTCGACCAGGCGCGTCTTGACGTAGTCCAGCACCTGGCGCACGGCGCGCTCGCAGCGCGTGCCGTCCTCCGTCATCTCAAAGAGCTCCGGCCGCGCGTCCAGCAGGAAGAGGGCCCGCTCCTGGCCGCCGTGGTGCTCGTCCTCGTCCTTGACCGGGTCGCCGAGGTCCATCCTTCTTCTGTCGTGTCGCCCGCTCGTGCTGGCGCGCCGGCTCTCCCGCGGCACTGCTTTTGTCTCTGCTAGCCTCTGGCGTAGTTCTCTCGCGCGGGCTGGCGTGCTGGACGGCGCGCCTGCGCACGCGGTGATATCGCAGCCCTGAGGAACTACTGCTGAGCGTGTTAGGGTTTCTGGCGCTTCACTGGCGCGTAAATGCAATGCGGGGTCGATCTCACGATCACTCTCGCCGCTCCAAAAGGGGTTATAATCATGCGGGTTTTTATGTCAGTCTGTACAGTAGCCGGTCCACCGCGGTAACATGCCGAGAACACACACATTCGATTAGACATGTACGACCTTAATACACAAAACTCAGAAGTAGGAATCGTATTGGGGGACGGTTTCACGATTTACGCTACAGTGACCGGGAGAGTACGCGAGTCGCGACGCACTGCTGCAGCATCACGAATCACCCTTCGCCATGTCCGGCATCGGGCCGAGCATTCCCGCGCCTCCCCAATGAAAGGTGGCCATCTCCGGGCGCTTGTTGACCGTCACAATCGAGCTGCTGTGAAATTCCTTGTCATTTGGGCTTGCCGCGTAGAGCTCACCGGTGATCGGTAACTGCTCGTCGTAGTGCGCAAACCATGCTTGGATCGCAGCGGTGAGTGGCTCGTCCGTCTTACCGGCGTGCGCCATGTAGGCCTCCTTGTTGGCCATGATACGCAGGTCGTGCACCACATCGGGGTCGGTTGGGTCGCGGCTGACAGTTGCGCACAAAATGCCCCCATTTCCCTTGTCATACCACAGCTCACAGACCATTGGGAATGACGCGACTAGCCTGCCCCGTACCGTTAACGGTACGGGGCACACACACAAAACCCGCACGTTCTAAACCCGCACGTTAGTAATAATTACAACAAGAAGAACGCCGATTTAGCCTACTTCCCACAGTCC
>Ga0114994_10000283_pt1 | contig 32410 bp, 9 predicted proteins | sample ArcticOcean_MG_C_9_FD_87043 | JGI IMG/M metagenome (GOLD analysis project Ga0114994, IMG submission 87043) | Marine microbial communities from western Arctic Ocean - ArcticOcean_MG_CB2_152 | ecosystem: Environmental > Aquatic > Marine > Oceanic | place: Arctic Ocean: Canada Basin | collected...
GATACTGCGCCAGCTATCGAAGGTGTTCCCCACGATGCAGATAGATTTGTAGTCTCAGGTAATTGTACAGTACAAGTCACAGCAGAACTAGCAGATGCTACTAAGTCATTAGGAATTTCGTCCCAAACTGAGTAGATAGTAATGACTGAACCAGTGTCTCCGTTAGATTGTTGAGCACCATTAGATTTAACAATATATCTAATGAATGATGACAAATAACCAGAAGGACCCGAGTCTGCTAACTGTGTGAATGCTGTTGCATTCGATGTTGATAATCCAAAGTATCCTTTGTTTGCATCTACTGTAGGAGTGTTACCACCGCCACCGACTTTAGTAATACCTGAATAGTTAGTTGATGCAATTGAAATTGTACCTGAGTTAGGTGCAGACATAGTAACTGTTCCTGTGTCACTTGCTAAGTCTGAGAAAAGTAAGTTAATACCAGATCCAGATGGGTGTGAAGCAGTCATTTTGATTTGACCACCTGAGTTGAAGAACCACCTTGCGGCGTCGCCTGATGCAAACGTAATAGTATGAGTGAATGTAAGACCATTCTGCCATGAACTAGCACGTGTTGCTGTATCAGCAATAGTAGAACCCTGTGATGCGGCGTTTCTTCTATTATTATAAATTGTTGTTAAGTTTGTAGGGATAGCAGACAAATATGTAACCGTTCCACCGGCTGTCGGTGCAGTTACTGATGTAATTGATGACCCTTGATGTGTTGCGGCTGATGCTGTGTTAGTAACAAGAGAGTTCCATTGTCCTGTTGCTATGACAGTAGTTCCAGCACTTACTTGTGATACAGCACTTTGACCATATCCAGCAGTTGTTCCACCAGTTGACCAAGTTGTGTTTAGTTTGTTAGCGCCAGTTTCTACTGTGGCACCCACTAAGTTATTAAAGTCTGTTGCTTCGATTAAGCCGTTTTGTGCGTAACTCATGTTATAATCCCTAAATTATTTGATAGTAACAATGGCTTCTACTGTGCCAAAGTCAGTTGTTGTCTTGTCTTCTAATGCTCTGCCGATTACGTTGAATGCTGTTGCTTCACCTTCTTCAGCGGCACGTGCATGTCCTTCACCAGCACTTACTAGTCGTTGACCTTTACGTACTGTTCCTAATGTTTTTACTCGTACACGTCCTGTCATTGCAACTGCAGGGTGAGTGTCATTTGATCCTGCCCCGTTGTTCATTAAGAACGCCATGTTGTCTGAGACAACACCAAATACGTCTTCACTTAACTCATATTTAACAGCAGTGACTTCATGTTCGCCGCCTAATTCTACAACTGTTCCAGGAGTATATACATCATCTGCTGAGAATCGTTCAGCCAAATCCGCATATGTTGCTGATAAACGTGATCCAGTTGACAATGCCCAGTTACCTGTAATTGTTCCTGCTTGTATTAGCTCCAGTAGTTAATACTGTTGCTTGAGTTTGTGTTGTTAAAATGTTACCACCATATGTTGGTAGATAAGCGGCTACGTTTGAGTTACTGTATGTACCTGCAAATGAGATTGGATCTCCGTTTGCATACATATATTTGTCTGTTCTGATACCATATAAGTTACCAGAGTTATTAATAAAAATACCACCTGTATCTAATAAGATAGCAGAAGCATTTGCACCAGTGTTACCTGTAACAGACCAAACACCAGTTAAAGTACCGGGTGTCGTTGCTGAACCTGTTGTGATCGCTGTTGTTTGCAGTGTACCGATGTTAGCAGTTGTAATAGATGCATCTGCAATAGTAGCATTAGCAGAGATTGTTAAATAACCTGCTGTAAAATTATTTGCTGTTACATCATTAGTTGCTGTAAAATTGTTTGCTGTAGCATTGCCTGTAATATTAACTGAGCCAAACGTTGTGTTACCACCGGATGCTGTTGATGTTAATGATAACCATGCTAATGCATTTGTTTCGCCGTCTGTAGGACAAACTTTCAATGTTGTAGTTGATGTGTCGTACCAGATTTGCCCTCTGAGAGATTGTGCAGGTGGAGTGCTTGACGCAAAGTTCTCAGTTACATGGACAAAGTTTGTATCTAAAGATTGACCGTACCCCGCGTAGTTTCTACCGGGCAGACCTAATGAGGTACTGCTTGTATTAATAGTACCGTCAGCGATGGTCGTTAAGACTGTCCCATCACTTTTTACAATTGTATATGCCATTTTCTAATTCACTCCGTTAATATTATTTATCTTAAATGGTAACTAAATTAGTTAGAGATTGTATTCTAACCGTATAATCTATCTGTATTTGCCTATTCAAGGACTTTTGCACAGGGTGAAATATTACGTGAGTTAAAAGTCTTGTAATTACGTTTCCGTTTGCATCTGTGCCGTAGTTTGCTAATAACCCTAACTCATCAAAAATGTAGTTAGAATCTGTTTGTGTACTGTTATCAAACGCGGCTTGTCCTGCAGGCTCACCATAATCTAGTAAACATTGTACTAGAATATCAGTATACACACGGCCTGTAGTGTGAAATACTGTCATTTTGTTTCTTGTCGGGTCTAAGTTAAAAACACTGGTATCATCTACGATTTTTGCATATGTTTGATTATATAAAGCCGCATTCTGTCCTGTAGTATTAGGTGGTAAATATGTGATTACACCTGTTTCGTCAACTGATGCTCCACCATTACCGAATGCCATTTGATATATCTCGCCGTAGCCTCTACTAGATAGAGTATCTGCTATTGCTTCAGACATGTTTTCGTAATTGATTGCGTTCTTTGCTTCTTGTAAAACTTCGCCGGTGTTATAGTCTCTGATTGTCAGGAATCCTTCCATTTTCAGAATTTGTTGATCGCCAGACATTAACTATCTCCTCGCATCTGCACTAACACTTCTTTAGTATCAGGATCAGTTATTTTCAGACTAGATGAAAAGTAAATTCCGCTGTCTTCGTTAGGCTTAACTTCTTTAGGGTCTGAATTCTCTGATTTATTATTGTTCATCTCTTTATTTATCATTTAGGTTATATCCGTTTGTAGAAACTTTGCGGGAGTAGTATTGGAGATCTGTAATGGGTCTCCGATAGTCGTATTAAACACATAAGAGTTCCAAGATTGATCAATATATAAGTCACTAAGACGATTATTACTCAATAAACTAAACACTTCTGTAAACTTACTAATGTATTCTTGCACTCCTGTACCGTTTGCTCCTCGTTGTAATCCACCTACTGTGTTATTAGCAAAATCAATCGTAGTGAAAGTAATTTGCTCTCCGTTAATATACAATGTATTACCTTCTAATGATGTAATCTTCAGTGAATCTCCTGCTGAGATATAAGAACCATCTGTGATTTTTAATATCGGGGCAAGATTTTCAACATTAACAACATAAGTATCAGGATCTAATGTAATACCAGTAGTATTATTTAGAACAGTTACACCACTCAAAATGTTTTTATCTGAGGTCAATCCGATTGAGTAAATGTTATTGACCGGAGTCGGAGCAAGTACGTTCTGTACGATGTTATCTGTAACTCTTGTAACGTCTCCTACAGAAATATTTTGTGTTAGCGGGAAGATAGGTTGTGCTAACCATGTCCTTGCTTGTACATTTGCTCTATATACAGTTTGATTTGCATTTTGATCTACAAAGTTTAGATATATTTCTTCATTTGGTGTTGAGTTAGGTATCATATTAGTCATAATCACAACATCTCCTGGAGAGATTTCTGTTAATAGACTTACTTCATTGTCTGCATCAACTCGTAGTCTGTCAGTTGGTAGACGATAACCGTTTACAGTTACCCAAAGTCTTTCAACATTTGTTTGTTCCCATTGTGTTACATTCATAACACCTGTATCATCTGTTAGAGTTACTGCTGTACCTGCATTTCTAGTTAAGCCGATAGTAAATTGAGTACTATTTAAGACTTGTTTGATATAGTATGTTGTACCTTGTATCAATCCACCTAGTACTGCGGCTCCTGCAACTTGTCCTTGCTTTGTAAAGATAACTTCATTGTTAACAACAAGTTCAGATGTATCCTGACATGTAATTCTACTATTAGATGCTGTAGTCACAGTTGCTTGTGTAGTAACTAAGAAGAATGTTCCTTGTCTCCATACATAACCACCTGAGATGTATGTTGAAATACCAGTAACTGGATAATTCACTGCATCTAGTGCTGGATTATAAACTTGTGTATAGATTTCAAATCGATATTGATCGAATACTCTTACATAGTAAGAGTTGCCATTCAATTCAACTGATCCATAGATGCCATCTAGTCTTACTAATTGATCAGTTGCTAATGAGTGAGGAATACCTGTTGTAATTCTTGTAGTTGGGTTACCACCACATGTTGTGACTAGCAATCCTGTTGCGGTAGTCAATACAATCGTAGTTCCTAACTGATCTTTAATAGTTGCTTTGTTAGTTCCCGTATCGATACTTGCTACAAAGTAAACTTTACCTTGTTCTAGTCCACCGAAGTTAGTTCCTTGAAAGTAAATCTGTTGATCGATTGCAAAACCTGCTACTGTATCAAATGTAATTTCATTTGTACCTGTAGTTGTTGCAGTTGCTCTAGTAACTCTAAGCGGTTCTTCTTGTCCAGTCTCAATGTTTGTAATGTTTGCAACTGTAATAGCATTTGAACTACCTACCATTGATCCTGAATCAGTTGTAACAGTTACAGGTGCTCCGCCTACTTCTAACGAGATAGTAAACGTTGTTGAATTGATAATTTCTAAGATATAGTATGTTACACCTGCTGTAATTCCACCTATAGTTGGATTAGAGAAGACTATTGGCTCATCTACTGTTAAGACTGATGTGTCTGCACAAGTTAAAGTGTCTAATAACTCATCGTATGTAACGATAGTAGGCGTGTCTTGGTCATATGTCTCTACATTTGGAGTATCTTCATCGAAAGTACCTTCTAAGTGAGTTGTTGCAGTAACTGTAATAGTTGTAAACGAACTACCTGAAGTACCTGAGATACCATATTGTGTTGTTAAGTATTGTCTTTCAGTATTATTATAAGTTAAGACTGAAACTTTTGCACCAACAGCCGGTGGAGCAAAGAACAACACAGTATTCGCTCCGTCGTTTATTTGATATGATGTATTTGTTTGACGTAAGCCATTAACTTCTACAATTGCATTCTGTGCGTTTGCTCCACCATTGTAATTGCTCATAGCAAATGATGCTGTTGATCCGTCACCTATATATTCTTGTATTTCTGGAACAGAGTATCCATATTGTGAAGGATCAGCAGAGTCTCCGAATATTGAATAAACAATATAGTCTGTATTATTGACATAACCAGCTGGATTTGCTAATGTAAGTTTTGCTTGTATGCCGTTTGGCTGTATACCAATTGCATAATCATTTGTTACGTATGATGATATACCTGCCGCATCACTTAAAGTGATAACAGTTCCACCATCAGTTGCTGAAATAGTAAATTCATTATTGTCTACTATAGTTTTAATATAGTAAACAGTGTTTGGTGTAATGTCTGTCCCAAACATGTCTGCCGCAAATTGAATTTTGTTACCAGCAGATAATCCAACTGTAGTTCCTGTTGTGATCGCATTGTTTGATGCTTTAGTTCTGCTAATAGTATTTGTTTTACCTAATATTAGTCTACTACCGTTGTGATATAAAACTGGGTCAGTCCATACTGTTCCTGTTCCCGTTTGAATATTAACTAACATCGACCCTGTTGCATCAGTAACAGATTTGATTGGGCCCGCAAGTCCTGTGCTTGAGTCATAACTTTCTGATATAGTGATAGAATTTGTTGCTGTAGAGATAGACTTAACATAGTAAGTAGTGTCTTCTGCAATCCCACCAAATACAATTCCTTGAAATGAGATTGGATCATTTGCTGTAAAGTCTTTTACATTAACACAAACGATAGTATCGCCACTAGCAATAGTCTCTGTTGCTTCTACTTCTATAGAATGTGATCCAGTTCTGATTACTCCAGATCCTTGGAAGAATGTTGCACTATAATTACAATTTAAGTAAATGTCATCAAAGCCTGTTTTTGCTATCGGTCTGATAGGATCAGTATCGGTGCAACCTTTAACTAGTTGATTACCATTGCCTACTTCATATACATCAATACGTAATGATTGCTTAGGTGCAAACACTAGTGGTGTATTCAAAGTAATTACTTTTGTTATCCAGTTAACAGAATAAGCACCTTTTTCTAATCCAGTACCTAAACCAGTTGTTGCATCAATAGTCTGTAATGTTATGTCTAATGGGTATTGAGCATATTGATCGAAACTATAATCTACTTGGAACTCAGTTGTAGGTGCAACTACTTTAGATACAACATTAAATCCTGTATGAGAATATTCAGTTACGTCCCAAACTGTTCCTGGACGTGACACTATTGTCATGTTTAATGTATCTTTGACTAAGCCCGGGACTAATTCTTCTGGTCCGTAACCATCTGCAAAATCTGATCCCTTAACATCATAGACTGGTTTCTCTACTGTGAACACGCCTGTTGCTGTCCATGTGACACCTGAGTCTGTTGATTGTAAGATAACGTTATTGTCACCAACAACTACAAACGTATCTGTTTCAGTTGCATATGTGATACCGTTTAAGTCTTGTGTTGTACCTGATGTTTGTGTTGTCCAACGTAGACCGTCTGTTGATGTTTGTATTCTACCGTTGTCTCCTACTGTCATCCAAATGCTATCAGCATAGATAACATCTCTAAGAGGTTGAGATGTTGCATCATATAATTCCATTCTACATTGAACTGGTATGACTGCATCTACTAATGTTACTTGTGATGTTAGTCCTGCATCAGTAAAGATTTCTACTTGAGTAACACTTATAACATCTACGTAATAAGTTGTGCCTGCTGTTAGGCCGCCGAATGTGTTTGTAAATCTGATTGGATCTGCATCTACAAATCCTGCTGTACTTGAAACATTCAATTGATTAGAAGATTGGTTTACAGAAACAACAGATACTTCATTTATACCTGTCCAGTTACCACCGTTGTTTGTTTGATATTTAATATCATTTTCACCGACTGCTATAGCAATTGTTCCGTTACTCACTACACCATATAATCCATATGGAGTAAGTTCAGGTCCGTCTTGCCAAAACTCTCCAGTTGGTTCAAATGAATATGCAATAATGTTAGTGTCTACTAATTCTGTTACACCAGTTGAGTAATCATATTTTTTACCTTTACCAACTGCAATGAAGCCACCAAAGCCTGATGTGTCGATTGAGTTAACTCCGTATAGAACTACTCCGAATACTGTATCGTAAGTTTTTCTATTCAACCATAAATATGTGTTATCACTATTAACAATTCCTTTACCAACTGCTACATAATAATTATTTCTATATGCTACGCTGTTTAGTTCTATTGCAGGAATAGTTAATGCTGTAGAGTTAGTTGTCCATACAATGCCATCGGCACTTCTATAGATTGGAGTCGCTGTGTTCGTAGTAGTCATTACATATAGACCACCACCATACACTACATCAGTTGCTCCAACAATTTTATTTGAAATTTTCTTTGTTGACCAACTCTGTCCTTCAATAGATGATATAACACCTGTATATTGATCAAAGTTTGCCGATGCTAAGTATTTTGTTCCGTTCCAAGATACACCAGTAATTGATACTCCTGTTGGGTAGAAAGGCTCATCTTTTAATACTGTGTCAACAGTAAATTGATCTTCGGGGGCAAATGCATTACCTAAGTAAACTGCATTTGGATATGACGTACCAGAGAACAATTGATCTAAATCTACGCCCGGCATATTGATGCTAGGCTGATAATATCCTTCTGCTCTATCGAGTGCGTTTAACACTCTGTTATCTGATCTCAACTCTTCCCACTTACCAATGATGAAGTCTTCATCGTTGTTAGAAATAACACAACGATAAACTCTGTCTAAGTATTTGATAATAGACTGATTGAAGTAGAATGGTTCTGGTAAGAATGCATAACTACCTGCTTTAGATAATGTAAGTCCTGTGAGTGATACTGTAGTAACTACGTTGACAACACTACCACCTGGGTTTGTTGAAATTGTAATTGAGTTAGCACCTGTATCGATTGTTTTAATATAGTAAGATGTTGATATTACTGCATCGATTGTACTATTAGGGATTGTTCCTTCAAATATAACTTCATCATTTAATGAGAAGCCAGTAACACTTGTTAGTGTAATTGAATCTGTTCCTGATACACATCCTGTAACATTAGTTGTTGTAAATCCACCAAAGTCAAATCCTATGCCACTAACTGGTACAGTCATTCGTGCATCTGAATAAACTTTTAATGTATTCTGTCCAGTAACTTTTAAGTAATAGGTATTTGTAAGATCATTGGGCTCTCCTGAGACAATCAAACTTGTGATTGCTCCGTTTGCATCAACTGCATCAACTTCTAATCTTACATCATTTGGGGTCGTTGTGCCACCGACTTCATTACCTGAAATAGTAATGACGTTTGTGATCGCATACCCTTCGCCTGCAGTAGACAAGATTGCTCTGTAACCACCTAACTTATATCCTATATCAAAGATAGCATTAACAGTTGGTGACTGTGTTAAACTAAATGCAGTGTTTGTATCTGCAAGTGTAACATCTTGTGTTCCACCTTTAGTTGTTGACAATCTGATCCAAGGGTTACCAGTACCTACCATCGGACCGTTGTCTGTTGCTAGTACAAATGTTGCTCCACCGGATACTTCTGCAAGTGTAAATGTTGTTCCTGAATCAATAGTTTTAATATAGTATTCTGTTCCGACAACAATATTACCTAGTCCAACACCAGTAAATGTAATTGGCATGTTCACCCAAAGTGATGAAGTGTCGATACAAGTAACTCTGTTTGTTGAAGCGGACGTTGAACTACAATCTACTTTAATGTAAGTAGACTTGTCTCCGTTCACTGAGAAGTCAAATATAAAGTAAGTTACGCCAGTAGATATCCCTGCACCACTTGGTACTGAGTTAAACTGAATCGGCATATCTTTATAGAAATTAAATGTTCCTCTGTCTTGGTCACTTAATGCAATTCTATTGTTTGTTGCTTCTGCGGCATCTCCTGCAATTGTTGCATAGCCTACTCTGTCAAGTGTCTTTGACAATACTCCAGATGTAATATCTGTGTAGTATGCTGATGTATTATACATCGTAAACTTCTGTCCGTCAACCTGTCCAGGTGATACGGGCAATGACACATGCATTAACATTGATCCAGTGCCAGTAGTTAAGTCTACTGTGTCTTTCTGATTAGTTACTAAGGCTGATCCTGTTGTTACTGTAGACAATGCTAATGGAGAAACGTTTACATTTACTGCAATTTTTAATTCAGTCAATGACACAATTTCATTTACATAATATACTGTGCCTGAAGCAATGCCACCGTAAGATGTAAGTGTGTTGCCACTTGCATCAACCATAGTATTGAATATAACAGAGTCATTTACTGAGAATCCTGTAGTCTCTGCAACAGTTATAACGTTTGTACCAGTTGTTGTAGCACTCACTGTAGTTGTCAGAGGCGTTGCTGTGGTGCCTATTGTAATTGTTTTATTGTCTACGACAGTTGTTACATAGTAAACGTCATTTTCTTCTATGCCACCAATCATTGTGCCTGTAAAGAACAATGGGATACCCATATAGAATCCATCTGTTCCACCTGTGCCTATTACACTTTGTGGAATTGTAATTTTGTTAGTAACTGCTTCAGTTGCCGTTGCAGTTAATAATCCCGGGTAATTAAGAGTTAATACAGCAGTGTCTGTTACTTCGCCTGCATATGCAAACATGCCTGCTGTTCCTGATGATGCAGTTGTTAATGATTTAATTGCTCCACCTGAAGTCTCACTAATTGTAAAGTCAGTTACAGTGAGAATAGAGTTGACATAATAAACTGTTTCGTTTATAATGCCACCGATCACTGCTCCAGTAAATTTAATTGGCATGCCGACTGTAAAACCTATAGTTGAACCAGATGAGTTTAACTCACCAGTTGCATTATCATATGGATTTAATCGAACTTTGTTTCCGGTTGCAACAGTGTTTGTTACTGTACGTTTGAATTCTGTGTATAAAACTTCATTATCATTAGTAACACTAGATATTTCAAATATTGCCCCTTGTGCTGATGCTGAAATATCTGCTATCGGGGGTTGAGTTGCTTGTAAAGAAATAGATGAACTTGAAATGTTCTCACTATTAAAATAACTACCTGCAAAGAATGAACCGTAGAAAACATTTGCTTCCCAATCTAAGACTTGACTCGTATATGAGGTTCTATCAAAACGCATTGAGATTTCATTTTCTCTTGTAGGTCTTGAACTTGAAATAGCAGATGCTTTAGCACCTACGTTTAATGCAAAGTCTCCGTCAGTTGTTCCAGCAGTAAATTGAACTCTGTTTATTTGGTTAACTGCATCATCATAACTTGTATACAAAGCAATAACTGTAGTAGGAGTAGTTTCTAATACATTAATGTAATACCATTGATTATTAACAAGTCGAGTGACTTCTGCTCCAGATACAGCATCATCTTTATATTGTATTAAGTTACCAGTTGCTAGACTAGGAGCAAACAGTTTAATTGTATGCAATGTAGAATTTATATCTGCATTTGTAAAGAACAATTGTTCTGCTGGTGCAATTCTAATTTCTGGTAACACAGCATACCCTTCTCCGGGATTTATTACGTTCACACTAATTACACTATCAACACTCATCACTGCTTCAAGTTGTGCTTCAACTCTCGGTGCTGGGTATTTCGTTAAATCAATGTATGCTGTTATCTTGGGCGGCTCAATATAATTCTTTCCACCGTCAAGTATTACCACTGAAGGTAAATCTATAATAATTTGAGCACCTGGTAGATGCGTTGTTGGTTCTGTTCCGTTTAACCCTCGTTGTAGTCCACCTAGAATATTTAAAGCACGATCTACAAAAGAGTAACTTATAATTTCTTTACCAATTTGTATTGTGCCGTTAATTGGGAAGCCTGATGCATTGTCTACCATTGCAACAACTGAACCAATTGTAATGTATTCGTTTAATTCTGTAATTTGATAATCAGTCTGTCCAATAATTGACAAGCCGTAATTATTATACCAATTAGAATAAGGTGATGTTTGCCATAATGCGTTAGTTGGTAAATATTCTTCATCTGTATCTACATTTGCATATACTAATTGAGGAGAAATATAAGATTGAGTTGTTTCGTTCCATTCAGCAGGTAGATCAAAGTCAGTTATATTGCCTTGATATGTATCTATACCTGTATACTTAAACAAGAAGTCTTTAATAACTACGTGATAAGGTTTTGCTTCATTAATATATCCTGACAAGAACTCTTGGTTATCTTGTTGATAGTTCTGAATCGGTTTTAGTTCTCTAATAACGTGTGATACGTCCACTAATGATGTCTTGTTTAACCAAGGCAAGTAGTTTTGTGATTCATCTGTCTCACTTTGAATATATTCAAATAAGATAATCAAAGATGTGTTTCTAAATGCTACTAATTCATCAATGTAAATTTGTTCATTTAATGCACGAATGATCCAGCGTGTTTCTTCACTTGGGTATTCATCAAATGATGCAGTATCAAAGAAGTTGTCGCCGAAGCCTGTTTTGCCTGATGCATAATTCCAAAGATAAAGATTAAACTTGATTGTGCCGTTTTCTAAACCGATACGTGTCCAAACATCGTTGCCGTCATAACGATACATTTCCCATTTGCCGTCGCCGTTTGCTTCAACTGTAGCAATTGTTTTTGTTACTACATCGAGTTTAGCAAGGTCTGCATAAATTGCAACAGAAACTGTTGACTTAGTATTGTTATTATATTGGCCAGCAGGGTTAGTTGTCGGTAACCACCAGTTGACATACGACCAGTAATCTGATGTATCGTAATATGTTCCAGTTGCAAATAAGTATGTAGCATCCTGTCTAGTCTCTGCTATTGGATACTCTGCAAGAACTTTGTTTGCATATTCTAAATAGTTTTCTAATCCTAAGAATCTACTAAAGAAGAAACTCTGTCTTGGTCTAGCAAGTACGCCAGACTGAACTGCTTTTGGTAAATATGGATTAGGTACAACTTCGCCAACTTCATCGACACCTGACAATGAATCTAGTAGACGATCATAAAGACCTTCTGGTCTATTAGTTGAAGTTTGCGGACCGAACTTAGGTAGACCTGGTAAGAAGTCATCTGCTAGTCCGTCTTTAATTAAATTAAATTCTTGGTGAGAAGGATCGTCATTGTTACCTACTGCAAAGCCTATATGAAATACACTATCAGTAGTATTAATATATGATTGTGTGTTATATAATGCAAATGTATTTTGTAATAATGGTGCAAAGAACGCAACACCTGATCTACTAGGATTAGTAATATACTGTTGCAAGGTAGTATCACTTAATGTTTTATCTATTTCACTGTTGACAATATTAGTATCACGTACCCAGAAGTAGTAACAAGTTGTTACTGTATTAGATGCATTTAAATCTGCTTCAACACTATATTGTGTATTTGCTTTTGGTATACCCGGACCTTGATATTGTGCAGGTGTTACTGTTGACTTAACCCATGTATAACATGATACATTTGATCCAGGAAAGACTCTTCCCCAATGTCTAGCATTATACGTAACATCATTTTGATGATAGTTTAACCATCTAGTACGAGAAGTATCAAACCAAATCTTTCCAGTTTGCGGTGCTCCCCAAACAAGACCTGCATTTACTCCACCTATCTCACTATTATATGTTGCAGGATCTACACTATTAACATAGTCAATATTTTCTCTAACTGATCCTAATAGTTTTTCTTGCATTGGATCCATATAATCTAAATTGATTAATGTGTCATTAGTTTCCGCACTATAAATCTGCGAGTTTTGTATTCTATTAATATCTACGATTGCTGATGTTTGTCTATAAAGAGACCAATCTTTAGCAGTTCCAGAGTTCTGGAATAATGTAATTTGTCCTTCTAGGTTGCCATAACTTAAGTTAGGGGTACCAATAATAACTTGATTATTAGTAAAGTCTAATGCTGTTCCGTATTGTGGTTCAAAGCCATAGTTCTGATCTTGGCTATTTAAATTCTGTGCGTAAACAAACTTACCTGGATCAGCAATTGATCCATTGTAGTTTGCAAGATAGTCATACATGTAAACTGCGCCTGCACTATCCCATGTGTCAACAAAACGAGTTGCATTGTTGTCGAAAATTGTATCGTTATCTAAGTTCTCATCGTCAATAAAATCAAATGTAGTTCCTAAGAATCTTGTTGATACCGGAGCAGAGATTACTACTGAATCACTCTCATCAAATTTGATTGTGTTACCAAACAATGTTCTGCTTACGTTGTGAGGTGCAATGATTACTTGTGTCTTATCATAAATTGCAAAACCTAGTTCAGCAAATGCAGTAGTTGACGGTGCTTGTAACAATAGTTTTTCATTTACTAATGCTAGACTTGTATTGATAGTTGAAATAATTAGTTTACCATCAGCAGTTGCACTTGAAGTTACATTTGTAATACCATACTGATTAATTAAACTAGAACATTGACTTGCGTTTGATCCAGATGGCAACACTACAAGATAACCGTTAATTAATAATTTAGTTTCTGTAGTCAAAGCAGTTACGCCTGTACCGATTACTGTGCCGTACTTGCCGCCACCGTTTGTATATCTGTAAACTGATCCGTCTGTTTGTTTTGCCCCGTCAATTCTTATCTCGCCGGGTGCACCCATCAATATTTCACTACCATATGAAGTCATGTCAGTTGCGTAACCTAATTGTACTCCTACTCTGTCATCAGCATCAGGTATCATTGATTGTACCCATTGAATGTTACGAGAACTAACAGTAATAATATCGCCGGCTCTAATATCTCCAAAGTATCTAAAGTCTAGTTGTCCGCCACCAACTGCATAGTTGTTGTCATCAACAAATGTTCCGTTAACTTTAACTAGCAATGATTCAATTTGCGGGAAGATACTAAATGTAACACTAGGTTCGTCTATGAGTGTTATGACTGCATTAGTTGATCTACTCTCTTTAAGTGAGAATGTTTGTGCAGATACATACTGCATGTAGTAAACTTTGTTTGGTGTAATACCTGAGTTACCGAATGATCCACCTTCATTGAATGCTACAGATGTATTTGTAAATGTTGCATCTATTGCAGTACCTGTAAATGTAATTACGTTTGATGCTACCGCAGTTGCAGTTCTAGCAGAGAATACTGTGTCCCATGCTAGTGGATAATGTTGTGGTTGATTAGGAATTGCTGTATACTGTGATTCTATGTTTTGTACTAAACGTGAGTACACATAGTTTGTTCCCCATTTTTCTTTTGTAGTGGGAGATTTTGTATTTGGAGCACCTATTGATATAGTGTCTCCGTTACTATCGCAACTTACAGAGAAGCCAAAGTTGTCGCCTGCTACTGCACTTACTGGAGCGGCTGTACCTTCAATTTCTGCTAGTTCTACATAAGAGATTTGATCTGCTGTACCAGTGCCTGTTCCAACACCGGTTGCATTAAAGACAATGCCTACTTTATCATCTAGTGCACCGAGTGCTTTAAAGTCTGTTGTGCCTACGCTTGTAATTGTATATGTTTCACCAATTGTAAAGAAGCCTGCATTTAAAGGTATGTGTTGTCTATTGTAAACTTCTATTTGATTAGACAGTGGACTACCTGAATATATCCACTCTTGGTCATCACTTATTGCAAGACTTGTGCCTGCACCTTCTGGACCAGTAAATGTTTGCAACAATGTAATATCATCTGATAAAACAGTATCGTTTAATGTATAAATTCTAAGTGTTGATGATCCGAATGCACCTGTTGTAGTTGCTGGCTCACTGATTACAAATAGATTCTTAGAGTAAGCAATTGCTGTACCAAATGAGGTTCCACCAGTTAGAAGACTTCCAGTATCTTCGTCAAAGTTACCAGTCGTAGTATTATAACCATAACGATAAACTTTGCCTGCTGATGAATCACCTATTAGGTAACCCATTCTAGGAGTATATGCTACAGCACTACCGAATGTTTGTCCGTCAGCACGATTTAAATTCTTTGTTAAACTATAGTTGATTGACTTTTGATATACACCCCAGTTGCCATCACTTGCTTCGTCTACCCAAACTGTGTTCTTTGAGAACTCTGCTTCATTTAAGTCTAAGTCTGCAATGTCTGCTGGTTGTGCTACACGTTGATTAACAAATGTTAATCCTAAACCATTGCCATCTAATATAGTAGGCGGTTCTTCTAACGATAAGTTAATTGTAATTTCTGTTAGATTATTAACAGTTGTTACAAGATAATAACCGTCTACGTTAGGTGCAACATTTATAAATGATACTGGATCAAGTTTTGATAATCCGTGTCTTTCAGCAAATGTAATTGTAGTTGTGTTGTTTGTATTTGGTGTAACGTTTATTACTCTTCCGACAGGTTTGATTGAATAAACTCTCCATTGTTCTTTGAAGTTTGCTATCCACATGTAATCTCTTACATAAAAGTCTTGTATTGGTATTTGTTTTCCGTTACTGTTGACTGCTCGTAGTCCTAAATCATTATAGTAGTAAGCGGCCATCTTAACATCGTCATAGTTAACGTACCCTGCTGTTGGGTAAAGACTTAACGGATCTTCTTTCGTTAATGTAGATAAGATATTGGGTCCGTCTATAGGCCTTGCATAGTTAAATAAGTTGTGAACTGATACTTCTTGTTGAGCACCAAAAGTAGGGGTACCTTCTGTTAACGATACGATACCAGGATTGCCTGTCAGTTTTGCTTCATTAAGTTTAAAGTCTACAAAGTTACTGTTTAGTGTTCCACCGAACTCTCCGGAAAGAATAGCCCAGTTCTCATAAACATCATAATTAATTCCGCCAGTTGATAACGTAGTTCCTTTAAATGCAGATACTGCATTTGTTGTACCTTTTAATTTAATTAAGTTTTTATAAACATTAACTTGTGTAATGTCTGATAGATTTACACTAGAGAGATAATCTCTAGGTCTAAACCCAATTAGAGAGAATGATAATTGATCTGCATCCTTTTCTAAGTTTGCTGTGTTACTGTTGTAATACAGTGTGCTTTCATATGAACGTGTCGCAGAGTTAGGTAATAAGCCTTTTTGTATATCGTTGTAATCTGTTTCTACCCAATTAGTTTCTTCAAACTTAGCGGCTGATTCAATCGTTTTATTTGCTGTAAAAAATTTGTTTTTGTATTTGACTATCTCGCCTTTTGCATATTTATATGCAGGCTTCCATTCATAAACATTGTCTTGGTTAAGAATAAACCCAGAAGCATTGACAGTTCCGTTCCATTCAGCAGTCTTAGTACCTCGTAAGTAAATACGATTCTGTCTGAGACCTGTAATTAGGTTATAAATGACATCATTAAAGAGTGTGTTATTATCAAACACAACACCATGTTCAATATTGCTCAAATTAAATTGACCATATGCCATGACATCACCGGAGTTCAATGTTTTTACATGAAACTTAGTGTCTAATCTTTCTATTGCTAAATCTTTAATTGCAATAGGATATAAATTCTGATTCAATAAGAAGTTTTCTTGTTCGATTGTCAATGGCTGAACAATGTCACTTTCTTTTTGAATTTTAAAATCTTGTGCGGATGGATTAACTGTAATCAATGATCCAAGTTCCCAATTGAACTGTGACCAATACAAATATTCTTTGATCATTACATTCCAATTGAGTTCAATACCATTTTCGATATTATCGAACACCATACCTTTGCGTTCTAACCATGCACCGTAACTTGCTAAGAATTGTGAGAGTGCTTGATACGTATAAAACTGTGTACCGTAAGGAACAATCAATTCTTCTCGTTCAGTCGTAGAGTAATTATCTGCGACCTTAACTGTATAATCATCTACTTCAATTGATGTTGTTTTACCATTTGATATTGGAGTATCAGTTGTAAAATATGCTTGTGTTTGCGAGTTACCAAATACTTTCCAACCATTTGATACAACTTGAATTATAACACTTGAAAATTTTAATTGATCGTTAGGTTGATTGTCATGCAATAATACAGCATAACTTTCATCTGGTATTAAAAGTGATGAATTGTCAGAGTTAGGTGTTGCTTTCTCTACAAAGAATTTTAATAATGCCTTATCACTGAAGCCTGCAAGTCTATATACTAAACGTACATCTAAGTTATCTAATAAAGTTGTAATTTCTGTTGTTGCATCTACACCTTGTTGCTTTTCAAAATCAACGATCCAATTTATATAACTTGTTTTTGCTGTGCCATTACCATAGATTTGAATAGCACCAATATCTAAATGACTTCTATCATTTACTAGATATTGTTTGAATTCTGTGTTATACTTGTAATTGTCTAAGTCAGCACTTAAGTTAAAGAACTCTGCTGGTCTAGTCAATGCAAAGATTCGCATCAAGTCAAATGGGTAAGAAGAACTTCTTCTATATGAGAACTCTGCTGGTGCATCGTCTCCTACTTTCCAGTCACGTTTGAATGTGTTAGCATCATAGTTTCCTACGATTGCATCGAATGGAGATAAAAGATCACCATGATCATCAACTGGAAGAATTGTACTTAAGCCAGGACGTTTTAATTCGTCAACCGTAACACTAGTTGTTCCACCAGTGTTGTAAATGATACCTGCTTCTATGTCTGCCCACATGACACCATTTGAGTTTGTGTAAGGTGCGGCTCCATATTGAGCAGTCCACCAAGTTGGCATTTCAGAGAAGCCTAACATCTCCCATGGTGCAATGTTTGGCTGAGATGTACCGTAGAAGTATTCATATACTCCTCTCCAGTAACCCTGATCGATAACTGTATTTGTTAACTTGTTTGCTGATTGATAATAGTTATAACTAAACTTATCTGCTGATGTATAACCTGTTTGAGTTTTGTAATCAATTCTGTTTTGTCCGGCCCAGTTTAAAAATTGCGAGCCGTAAATTTTTAAGAAGTCAGCACTTGAGTATGTAGACTCTCTAAAGAATCCAGGTAATACTTCATAACGTTCAATAGGAACTACTGTACTTAATTTAATATTATTATAGATTCTAGTTTCAAATTCTAATAATGCTTGATCTCTAAAATCTGTTAGCCCTGTTGCTGGCGTATAGTTTAGTGTATAAAGAGATGTGTAAGAGCCGTCATGCCCTCTAAGCATATATGTAGGAACTGAATAGTTAGGATCTAATACAACTTCTGGTTTCCACTTTGGATATAGTCCTAACTTAGTAGGAGTATTCGGTACAAAGTTTCCATATGTCTGATTGTATTCTTTAATCGTAACTACATCACCTGCAATTAAATCTTTAGTTACTGTTAGTGAAGGTGCAGTTGTTGATACTATATAATCTACGTCTCTGATCAACTGTGTTGTCTTTGTTACACCACTAGTTGTACGAGTAAGATAAACAAGTACTCCTTTATAGTTTGCTGTTTTAAAGTTATACGTTTGTGTTAAAGGATAAATTGATTCTTGTAATGCATTAGCAAACGTATATGTATTTGTCTTGTATGGTGCTTGTGATGGTATCATATCAGACCAGAAGAATGAATCACCTTCTGATTTTGCTGACACCATAGTTTCTAATGCTGTATCTAAAATATAACTCGGGTTAAATCTTTGTGCCCAATCAGTATCATTGACAGTCTTAACAAGTTGCTGTTTATATTGCACATACTGACTTGAATTAAATTGTAATGCATCAAATAAATTGTGTTCTGATTTACGTAAGAATACACTCGGCAAAACAACTGGAGCAGAGTTTTGAATAATCTTTGTTCCGTATGGTACTAAGTTTCCTAAGTCTCTTAAATTGTTAATCCCGAATATCGTTCCAGCTGAGTTTGGGTTATTAACAAAGATGTCTTGGTATTGTGATCTAATGTCACCAATGTCTGCAATCTCTAAATCAGTATTGAACGGGTTGTTGCTTAAATTTATAGGTATGCTATAATAAGCAGTTTTAGATGTTTGTTTACTGAGTACTAATATCTGAATAGGTGTGTCTACTGTTGGTGCAGTATTCAATGTAATTTTTGTAGTCGTATCAGTTTCAGTAATTGTGTAAGTAGTTTCCAATTGATATATGTTATTAACATATACTTGAATTCTAGGCCATGAATCAACTGTAGTGTCTATTGGAAGAACTGCAACGTCACACGTGAATTCGGCTGTGGTCCCTTTAGTATATTCTAGTTCAAATATTTGATATTGAACTGAGGGGGCAACTGCTGTTTGCCAACCTAATTCACGTGTTTTCGTTGTACGTGTTGAATAATCAAACACATAACCTGTATTAACTTTTGAAGTGACCGGAGTTGTTCCAGTAACATATGAGAATGAGTCAACATTGAGAGAACAATCAAAACTAATATCACCTACGTTATCTACTGCTGAGTAACGTATTGGGAAACCTAACACTGCATCGTTTGCACCAGTGCCTCTGCCATAAGCAAATAGTTTATTTCCTAAGAAAGATGTGCCTTGATAGACTGTAGCATCTCCAAACGAGATTCCATTTTTATCATAGATGTCAAAATTAGGTGCTTGATTGACTGTCAGTTTTTGTTGTGCTTCGTCCCATACTGTTCCGTTGAACCAAAATGTAGAGCCTTGATAATTATATCCTCTAAGTGCTACTGTTTGATCATCTACTAGACAAGGTGAATCTTCTGATTCAGTTAGTGTGATGACTGGCGCTGATCCGAATGTAATCGTTGAGAAGCCTACAACATAAATTTTATTTTTAACTTCTGCATTTGTATCTGCTGTAAAGATGACTCTTGCACCAGAAAACAATTCGTAGTTATTAACTGTAGTGTCACTACCAACGATTGAAACATTTGTTTGTCCAACAACTGTAGAGTTAGCAAAAGAAACTGTTAAAACAGTATTGACTCCTGATACACTAACATCAGTAATTTGTGTGTTGTTCGGTAACGCAAAGTTAGAATCTGTAATGTACATGCCTGTAGCAAATGTATTATAGATGTCTGTTGTCGGAATAGTAATCGTTGTACTTGTTCCTGTTACACCTGTGATCGATGCTGTATAACTTGTATACGTTTCGATGTCAGGATAGTATTGTTTTTTATTTGCAACTTGCTCAAATGCATTTGTTGTTCTTGTGTCTATAAAGTCGACCGGTAATTTAGCAATTGTACCAGCATCAAATAGTTTTAAGTTTGGATAAAACTCAATGATAGGACGTTTTGCTTTGTTCTTACCTGTTGCATATGTAGTAACGATAGTTGGGTCATTGTTGTAATCAGCAGTTGCATTGATAACATCAACATGGAACCATCTGTTAGAACGTGACCATGAATTTCTATTGATAGAGTTTCTACCTATAGTAATATAATCTTGGTCTACGGGAATAAACAACTCTGTATCAAAGTTACCTATAGAATAATTTAATGTATCATAAGGTATATAATTTGTGCCAGTAAAATCTTCCGGGACAACTAAATCTGTTGTTGGAATCAAGTTAATAGATTCACCAACGCCTTGTACATAATATTCACCAGTCAAATAACTTGATGGTATAATGTCTCCGTTGAATTGTACTTTTAATCCGTTTGTAAATATGACACCATTTGTAGATGTAAATGTTTTTTGTCCTATAATATCTGTATCGACATTTACTGTGTTAGTTAAGTTACTTTCGATTAACTTAATACTACCCACTTTATTTGCATTTGTGCCGTCTTGGTAGTATAATGTATCTAATAGTGCTGACAGATAAGGTATTCTAAGTATCTCACCTGTTTGTGATCTGTAAAAGTCTAACCCAATATAAGTTGTACCAAATTCTATACTAATTTTTTCATCAGTTGGTATAACACCAGCTGGTATTAAACGAATAGTTGGGTTTGTTGAATCTCCAACATACGTAATTGTATAAAAGTTTTCATTAACGTTTGTGTAGAAGCCTTCTTCCCATAAGCCTTCGTTAATGTTTGCAACCATTGACCCTGTTTGAGGAGTCAACGCTAAAGTAGTACCATTTAATGTTGCTGAAATTGTAAATGAAGTTGAATCGATAATGTCTTTAACATAGTAAATTGTATCAACATCTAATCCACCTAATAACGGATCACTACTAGGCACTGCTGTAAATGTAACAGTTTGATTTTGTGTTAAATCTGCTGTTGTGCCAGATGATAATTTAAGTTGTGTTGCAGTTGTCTCATCAATTGCTAAAGTAACTGGAGCAACGATCTCAGGAGATGTTAAATTAACATCATAGTTTGCACCTGACTCATCAAAGAATGATTGAACAAAGCCTACTTCATTTGGCTCTGACGTTTGATAGAACATGACAGTCAAGCCTTCTAATGAAGTTACTCCGTCAATGTTTCCTACTTCACTTACTGTTAAGCCGTTTACTTCTGAAAATAGTTTTGTACTTACAACACCAACGTTGTTGCTTCCTGGAAATAAAAATTCGTTTTGTGCCTCTCTGCTAGGAACAGTAAATGTTACATAACCTGTGTTTGCACCGTTGTTGTTAACACCGAGAATTTGTCTAGTATCTTGTGCTCCTTCAAGGCCTGAGGTGCCGGGTACGCCTTGTATCCAAAACTGAGTTTTTTGGTTAACTGCAAATCTATATGAGCCACCACGTAACAAAGTAAGTGTAGGATTTAATGACCCTGATGCGGCACCTAATGCTTTAATACTATATGCGTTTGATGTGTCAGTTACGATATAATCAGATTCTGAAAATACTGTTGCTGATGCAATTGTGACTGCTGGAGGACCTTCTGGTATCCAATAGTATTGATTAAAGTTAATTAACTTATCTAAGTCTGTAAATGAATCCCAAGAATAAAACTCGCTTTTAAATAAACGAGAGTTGTCTAATGTTACACCCCCTTTAAGTTTAAGTGCATCGATTAGTTCAGGGTAAGATACGAAATCTTTGGCAGTCGATTGATTCTCATTTAAGAATGTAGTACCAGGTGATAATTGATAATCTGTTCGTGTTTTGTTTGGCTCTGTTACATAGTAATCTTTTGCATTGACACCGTAACCAAATTTACTACCAACATACCCTTGTAACGTTTGTGTACTGGGTTCGTTGACTAGCTGGTCTAGTGTTGCTCCTAAGAACTGTGCGTTGGTAGAGGTTTTAAATATCTCGGGTAAAAACTCTAGTGTTCTGATCTTTGCCATAGTTTGCTTTTAACCTTAAGACTGCATTGTTGCAGGAGTTAATGCGGGTACAATTACTATATCTTCTGTAACAGCCGCGTTTACAAATATTTCATAAGGTCTACATTTAATTTCATAAAGATCACCGAATAGTTTTTCTGGATCATCTGAAACAAGTATAACCGAACTCAGTAGTTCTCCTATTTGTTCATGTAGATACGCACTCAATTCTGAGAAGAAGAAAGTATCGCCGAAGTTCCAATTATTAATATCAAAATAACTATCCATCCCCGCTAACACAGAACTTCTGATTTCACTGTTAGATGCATTCGTTGACTGTGATTTTACTACTTTGATAGTTGCTCTCAATGATTGATCTGCTTTCGCACCGAACAAGGGTTTAAATGTAACACTATTTAATATGACTGAATCCGATAGCATTTTATAATCTTGTACCAATGGATATGATGTGTTTAGTTCATTTAGTGTTGGTTGATTTGGTTTAACAACAGTAGATGTAGTGTCTTTAACATAGTTATTATATGCTGTATAGTATGCTTGAGTAACTAAGTACAAATCAACAATGTTTGTAGTTGCTGGATCAATACGTGTTGTATTGTTAGCATTATGTCTATATTGATAGTCTATTCCTTGTCTACCCGATTTAACAGAGTAGTCTGTTTGTAGTGTTACAATATATGACGGAGTAGTTACTGTAGGATCTTGTACTGACTTATAAAATTTATTGTCAGTGTATGCATAAAACAATTGACCGACAGCAAATTCATATTTTACAATTTCAATTTGATTTTTAGTTCCGTATGTGTAAACAATATCACTACTAGGAACAATAAGTTGTCTTGTTAAGTTTACAGGGTCTGTAATCGTTCTAAAGAAAACATAGACTCCTATGTTTGCACCTGCATTGACATAACCAGTAATATCATTAAAGAAATCTGGGTCTAAAATTAATTGTCCGTTGTTAACATCAGTTGCGGCAATTTCTACTTGGAAGTCATTCACGTATCCATCACTTTCGACAGTCTGTCCTAGAATATTAACTTTTGTATCTTCTCCTAATGCCATTGCACTATTGAAGACTGTGTTAATACCTAATACATTAATAAAGTCTTGTATGATTTTACCAGTAAACGGATCGTATACTAATTCATTTTTATTAAAAGTAAAACGAGTATCAGCAACACTACCAAAGTAATATGTTAATGATCTATAAGTTATTGTATAACGATTGTTTCCTAAACTTGTAAATTTAACAAAGTAGTTTGCGTTTGATGCCGCGCCGATTGACCAACGTTCTTGGTTGATTAACAATGCATTGTTAAAGATTAAAGTAAAGTCTTGTTGCAATTCAATTTTAAGAATCGCTTGTTGTATAATTGTACTTGACAATGAATTATCAAAGACAGGTATAATTTCTGTAACAGTTACTCCGTTTGGTACATAGCCATTTAATGTAACTGGGCCTTGACCATTTGCAAACTTGCCTTCGCCGTTGTTGTTACCGTCGCCAACAACATTTAATACTGTTGACCATATATAATTCTTTTCTCCACCAGTCGGCACACCTGCAACTAAACGATTGTCTGCATCAAAGTAGTTACCATTAGGTGCAATAAATTTCAATAATGCTCCTGTTGTTGCATACTTTGCATTAGTAGTTGTAAAAGTTCCTAATGGCTGTGGCAGTTCTATTGCGCCAGACAATGAATAAAAATATCCTGTTTCACTTGATGAGTCTACAGAACTTGTTTTCCAATATAAAGTAGTGCCTCCACCTGTGCCTGGATATGCATAACGAGTATAGTTCTGAATATAGTATTGATTAGCACGATTTAATGCAAGAACTGATGCTAAGTCATCTGTAAAGAACTGAATGATGTCTGATGTATTATCTGCTTGTAGTGTTAAAAATCCATTAATAGATTCTTGGTACAATGCACCATCGTCTCCGAATGAGTTTGTACTTGAATACTTGCCAGTTGGGTCAAGTAAATCTAAATTCTTAGATACACCGATAGAACTTCTATTAATTGCTTTTGATTTAATAATAGAGTTATAAAGAGTATAAGGGAAATTTGTGTAATCTTCTCCGTTCACCATACGATTTTGTGTATAGTATCTTGTAGGTGCTCTTTGTTTAATTGCGGATAATGATTCTCTACCTTGTGCATTTGTTACTGTTACAGGTAATGCTAAGTTCATTGTCAGAGTTTCGTTTCTTCCTGTTCTACTTACATATGTTATAGAAACTGCAACGCCATTCATTTCAGAAGGGTCAATAGTATATGTTAATGCATTACTTGATCTTACATATGCTCTAAAGCTACCTATGGGCATCTCTGAGAACACACCGTCACCAAATACGTATGTGACTTGATCGTTTGCACGTGAGCCAACAGAGAAAATTTTCTTATTACTTGATTCTGTTTGTAAGTATGCATCTGCATAAACATTTTCTACTTGCTTCCATAGACCTGTAGTGTTGTCAAGGCTTGTTTGATATAGCCATGTGTCAGTCTGATTAACTCCTTCAATATCAATATTAATCGATTGATTTGAAATCTGTTGTTGAAAATTAAAGTTGTATGGCTGTAATGAACCTTGTTTAAAATAGAACATGAATCCTGTGTTAGGGCTTCCGAATCCTAACTTGTCATTTCTATATAACATGTTAAGTTGACCAGTCGGTGCAGGTGGAATCTCATATACATATTCTTGGTCAAGTGATGTTGCACTTACTAATTCAAAGTTCATTGATGTTCCGTCAACTATTGTAGTAAACGGTACAATTGGTAATGTGTTTGTGGGTGTTTGTATTCCATACTCACTTGTTGTTACACCTAAGATTTCAGAACTGTTTCCCGGTCTACCTATTTTTTGTGAATCAACCATAGCCGCATTGAATACTGTATTCATCTGATCTAACCAATTTTGATTAGAAGGATCATTCCAACTTATTGGAACGTTACTTAAGTTAACTCCATTTGCATCTGTTATGCTTTCAGATGTTCTTACTGTAGATACTTTTAAGTACCCTGATGCACATGTATTTCTTTTAGGAGTATAACTAACTAAGTCTGCAAGTTTAACTACTGAGTCTCTACGTTCGGCTGTGTCTATGAAATTTTCACGTGTGTTTAAATCGTTTCTAAAAGCAAGACCTTGACCCATAAAGGCCATAACATCGAGTAGAGCAATAAACTCTGAACTTTCAATGTAATCGTTGTAAGTCTCAGGATAATAGAGACGAAGGTAGTCGATAAAACTTTTTCTTAATGTCTCATAATCATAGGATCGAAAGTCAGCCTCACGAAAGGTTTCATAGATTGCTTTCCAATCATTGACTCCGAATAATCCTGATTGCCTTGAACTTGTCGCCATAGTAATTCCCTGTTTATTATATTTATCTTTATGGAAAACCGACGATTTTTAAGATATAGCGGCTGTGTTTGTTTGAGAATTAAAGAACAATGCTAGATCGCCTCCATTGTTGAAAGGGTTGATAGAGAGTTGAATTTCTACTAAAATACCGTTTTCTCTGGGGTATGCATGTACTGTATTAACTTGGATGCGTGGATCTAAAGCACATACTCGTCTAAGTTCGTCTTTCAATGCTGTTTGAACGTCTGCTGTATTAGGCTCAAAGATAAAATCCCATAAAGTTGTACCGTAACTAGGTTGCCCTACTTTTTCACCTTTACGAATATTAAGTGCATTGACTAAATCTTGTATAACGAGTTGTTCGTCTGTCAGTTTAAACTTTTTACCAAAGACTATAGGATTAGTAATTCCGTTTGCTTGTCCGTCTATTCCAGGTGGAGGATTAACTGTTCTAGCCTTATTAGCGTTAATTGTTGAGAATCCTACGTATGTTGACATAATACTATTTATACCCTACTTTAGTTTCCAAGTTCCTACCTGATCCCAATACCAATAGCCGCCACCGCCACCATAGCCGCCTTGTCCCATCTCATTTCCTGGATTAACATCACCGTAAAACTCGCCACTCTGTGCGGCACCACCGACCATACCGTCTGTAATACCTCCAGTAATTGCTTCTACTGTATTTTCTGGGACGTTTGCTCCTTCATCTACGATCTCATATATAGGCTCAATAAATGTTTTTGTAGTAGTTGCTATAATATCTGAATATGTATCTGAAGTATATTGGCCAGTAAAGTCATTTTGATTATACGGGTCAAGTCTGAAGTCATCTCCAGTTGGAGCAACATCATTTGATTCACTATTAATTGCTTGATTTTTAGTACTATCAGATGCACTTTGCAATACTTTTTCAATATCACTAAATGGGTCAGTTGCTGGGGAAGGTTGAGGAGGAGTAACAATGCTTCCTGCAATATTTTCTTTTGCAGATTCAACTTTATTAATCAATGATAACAATGCTGGGCTAGTTGCCGCTGATTGATACATTGATTCGGCAGCCGCTATTTCAGCAGAGCCTGCTGGGAAGTTTGATTGTGCCGCAAAGACTGCTCTTTGTTTCTCTGCAACATCTTTTTGCATTGCATTTAATTTTTTAATGTCTCCACTTAAATCTTTTCTTAGTTGCTGTAGTGCCATTACAGAAGACACTGCTCCTGCTGAAATTTCACCCAATAAGTTTGGTCTAGGTATAATTGGATTACCTAATACGTTATCAATCAGAGATGTTAGAGATGTTCTATCATACGTGTTGATTGCTACAGTAGGCAATTTAATAGTAGAGCCTCCACCTGCAGTTAATGAAGATAATGCTGATTCTAATGCGGCAGCCGCACCAGGACTCAATGAACTTGAAAGTCCTCCAGTGACTGAACCTAATTTATCAATTGCACCTAATGCAGATTTTCCTGCTTTAATTGCTCCACCAATATCAGTTCCTGAGAATGCTTTTGAGGCAACATTTGATAGAGAACTAGTTACGCCTCCTATTCCGTCTGCTATTGCATTGACTGATCCTTTAGCATTGTTAATAACACTTGACCCTAGCTTTTGTCCACCTGGTAAGTTACTTACACCAGATGCAATAGTGCTTGAGATTGTTGCAGTGGCTCCACGTTGAACTTTAGTTGCGGCATTCTGCAATGTATTTGTTTGAGTCAATGATGTAACACTAGAAGAAACACTCCTGACATCTGAGACTGCATTGTTGATAGCTCCTAATGCGCCGCTTGGTGCTTTGTTTGCTATTCCTGCTACTGCTCCAGTTACTGATGATACTGCTCCAGATGCAATACTTGTTGCACTGTTTACTGCACCTGATGCAGTTGTTAATTGACTTGCGACTCCGCCTAATGCTCCGGCTCCAACTGAGGCTGCCAAGTCTCCTGTAATAGAACTTGGGTCTGCTAAGTCTAATGCACTCATACCTGAACTTGCACCTGATACTTTTGCCGCGGCTTCTCCTGCAATTGCAGTTAAGTCTTGTGGTACACCAGCTTTTAGTTTACCAAACGATGCAGTGATCGATTTGAATGATGATGCCGCCGCCCCTATATTTAAATCTAATCCAATACCAGTTCCAGGAAATGCTCCGCCGAGTGTGTTTAGTGCTTTAGTAACTCCACCTACAGCTCCTGATAGTTGTGATGTTACAACTGCTTGTGCACCAGACTTCATTGAATTTAAAACATCTTGTCCTCCGCCAGTGATAGCTCCTGCTATTCCTCCTGAGGTAGATTTGTTAATTATACCGGATACTGTTTTAACATTGTCTCCGAGATTTCCACCTGCACTTTTAGAAGTTAGTACACCTGATACTACACTGCCTAATCCACCTGATGCTTCTTTTCCTGTGATCGCACCTACAGTCTGTAATGCTTTTTGTCCTTTTTGTAATGTTTGTACAACACCCTTTGCTTGTGATGAGGTTGAACCTACATATTGCTCAACTGAACTAACTCCACCTTTACCTGTAAATGCTGAGTTGGGTAATACATTGCTAGGCACTGCTCCTTTAATAGCATTTACTGCGGAGCCTCCTACGTTAGCAGAAACTAAAGTATTCACTAGTGTGTCTGCACCTGGTTTAAGTATTCCGCCTGCAGACATCTGAGATGGTGTCTGTCCAAATTTGCCTAAAGTCAATGATGATGCTGAAGATGCCACACCACTTACTGAGTTTGTTAGTCCGGCTACTGCTCCGCCTACACTATCACCTATGGCTTTAGATGCCACGCCTGCAAGTAATGTTGTTGTAGCATTTTTATCTAATGCACTACTAATAGCACCTACTTCTGAAATGCTAGATGCCGCAGTAGGGCTGACTGGTGGACCAGCGACGCCTAAATCACCGATGTTACTGTTTAAATTAGTTAAACTACCAGACGGTGCTTCGGGTAACGAACCTTCTGCACTAGGATCTACTTGTACATCTGCACCTTGATTAGCATTCATCCATGGCATGTGAGCAGGTGCACGTGAAGTAATACTCGGAATTTTAGCAAGTGCGGCCGCCCAGCCAACTGTCTCATCAAACAATGTATCTGGATGCATAATAATATCTATTGGCTCTACTACTTCTGGAGTTAAACTTGCGGCTCCGTCGTTTAAATGTATTTTTGAACCTTCGTTGAAAATCTCTGCCGCAGATTTAATTCCTACTTGGCCTGTTGCTTCTAATGCTAGTGCGGCGTCTGCTTTTATCTTTAAATTTTGTAGTGTATATAGACTATAGTCTTCTCCTACTCGTTGACTAAATGCTTTGTCTGCATTGAGAGTAGTATTTTCTGATGAGTTGATGTTTACATTTTTACCACTTAAGTTAAGTGTCTCATCTGCATGTAAGTTAAGATCACCTTGTGTACGTACATTAACTGAGTTAGTAGCAAAGATATCAACTGTGCCTTCTTTACCTAATTCAATATATGTTTGTCCATTTGAATGCAAGATAGATAACATCTGTCCGTCATCACTCATTAGTATTTGATGTCCTAATGCAGTACGCAATCTGATTAACTGATCTCTACCGATGATATCTCCGTCATCCATAACAAGTGAGTGTCCGCCACGTCTTGTTACGACTCTATAATTTTCTGGAGCTAAGTCTAATTTACTTGCAATATCTTCATCAGTTAATCCGCCTTGATACACAGGACGACCCGGAGTGCTTACACCCCAACCTACTCTACTTGATGCTTCTCTTGTTGCACTTGTACTGATAGGACCTCTGTACTTGTCTCTGAGGATGCCCTGCTGTTGCATAATAGATGCAGTATAACTATGTACGGGTTTAGCATCTGTAAGATAACTTGTACTATCTGCAATGTCCGGGTTATTAACATTAATGTTTGTTGTTGGAAGTCTAGGGGCTCCTGCATATGAAGATGCTTCACCTTCATTAAGAGTTACATTGTCTGAAGAACCTACAGCAGGTATCATTGATAGTGTTTCTGCTTTAGGTGCAGATCCTATATAGAATCCATAATTAGGATCACCATTAACAAATATACAGATGACTTGAGTTAATTTATCCGGTGGTGCGTTCCATTGGCCATATGAACTTGGATTGGCTGTATATTCTCCAAAATCATCAGGTCCGCCGATAGCCTCAGTGTTACCAAAGAAAGTGGCAAGTCTGCTTACGTAAACCCAATTGTCTTGGTTGTAAGCGTTTTTGTCTAAGTTTTCTGATAGGTAAACTGCGATTCTACCTTGATGTGTAGGGTCAACTGTACTCATTACCGTTGCAATAACCGGTACTTCAATAACAGATGCTACTCCAGCACCAGGCAGATTTTTCTTTAGTTTGCCTCTAGGCTTAAAAACATCTTTACTCATTATTATCCTTTGTCATCGTCTGGGTCTGACTGAAATAGTCCACCAAAGAAGTCTCCTACTTTTCCGAAGCTGCCTTCACCGTCTGATCCACCTCCAGTAAAGAATTTAGCGTCTTCTGTTGTCTCTGATTTTTTCTCGTTTTCACCTATTACTATTGGTGTTTCACCTTCTGCATTAGTATCTTCCTTTCTAGGATCACTATCTTTATCTACATTTTCATCTGGGAACGTGTTTATCACACAAGATAAATCTTGTATAAATTTCCCTTCTGAAAATGTGCTGGTAATAGTTATTAATTTATAACTCACGCCAACAATCGTGTCTGCTATCCATGCAGGGTATTTAAAAAACGCTATTGAATCATTGATGTTCAGAGTACCTGTTGTATCATCATAGTCTATTGCTTCTTTAAAGTCAATTTCAATAAAAACTTGTCCACCATTAGAACTTACTCTAAAACCGTCGTTGCCGTAAAATCTTTGATAGACATCATCAGGTCCACCTCTATGTTCTTGTATGAGAAAGTCTGGGTCACCCATTAATTTAATCTTTGCTGTTGCATATGAATCAGGTGAATATAAACTTGTAACATATTGATTCTGTGATGCTTTTCCGCCACCTAAACTATTTAATCTAGGAGCTCCTGATGGGTTTTGATTTGGTGCTATAGGTGTCTGTTGACTACCACCAGTGCCTACGCCATCTTCATTTAAGTTGGTATTACCTAATACTTCATTATAGAATAAGTTATCTAACTGTTGTTGATAGGATAAGATTTCTCTGTTTTCACCAGTCCACCAGTATTCATATCTTTTGTGAGGTCCGTAGTAATCCACGCCAGCGTTTGTAGCAATAGAAGTAATTACAGGAGTTTCATATTTTTCTATTCTAAACGTTGTCACATATGCCCAATCTGCAAGAATTGAATCCCATTTAGCACCAGAGATAACAGGGGTTACTTTATACCATGAAACTCTTGTATCACTGTTTGGGTCAACACTTTCTTGTTCTTTAGTTTCTAAATTAGGTTTTGCTTTGCTTTTATAGATAACTTGCATCGCATCATATATGTATGAACTGCCCTTAAGAATTTCATCAAAAATTTCTATGTATGTCGTATCTGCAGGGAAAGATATCTTACGTTTTGCATCATCTGGAACTGCTTTTGCACTTTCTGCATCAGTTGCTTCTAATGTACTGTTTATGTCATCAACATACCATTTACTTTTATCAGTATCAGTAGGTAAAACAAGATTTGCTTTTTCAATTGCTTCAACACCGTCACCTATATATTCTACCTTAAACTCATTTGCAAATTCTCTTACGCCATTTTCAACGCACCACTGTTCAAATGTGTTTAACTGTGTAAACAGACCATTTTCACCTTGTATTGCTTCATCAAACGTTCCTCCTCCTACTGTTTTAGTAGTGAAGATTCTTCCTCTTTTTGTTCCAAATGCTTTGCCAGGAGATAGAGCAACTCCTTGTAGTTTATATGTTGTGGCTCCACCATCAATTGTAAATTTGACTCCTGTAATACTAATATCATAGTACACTTGAAACAATGAATTACCTGATGCATTAGGATCAATTGGTCCACCTTCAAATTCTATATTACCGTCTGCTAGTTCACCTTGGCCGTCATAGCCTAAAAATTTCACACCCAATACAAAAAATTGTCTACTTGGGTTATTAATGCTTCCTTCACCTGAATAACCAGAGTCTTGTGAATATTGTTGTAAATCATCACTGGCTTGTTTTAACTTTGTATTAAATGAAAAACCATAAGGTTCTATAATGTCAAACTTTACTGAGTATACATTTGTAGATGACTGAGTTGCTTCTCCGGATACTGCTTGTTCTAATTTAAGATTGTCTATATAAAAATCCCAATCAAAGCCCGGTGCTCTTTGTGATGTATTGTTATTGATTCCACCTGATTGAGCAATAAGATATGCTCCGGCACCACCTGTTTCCCCTGTTGCGGATGACAGTGTGTTGATATCTCTTCTACCGCCCGCATTAAATGCATCATATGCATCTGGGGTAATCATATACAAACTAAGTTGATATGTATAAGATGACAATGCACCTAATGGATTTTTTAAACGTCTGCCTGGAGCATCTGTATTTGCAGTGTTTGCATTTGATTGTGCGTTGCCATCTCCGGCATTATTAGCACTGTTTTTTGATTCAGTCCCTTGAGTCTTTTTTAACTGAGATTCTTGTGCCGCATTAGGAGGAGATCCAAGATTACTTCCTGCTCCAGTGGTTTGGTCGTCTTTTACTTGATTTTCATCGATTGGCATTAGATACCTAGCACACGTTTAAGAGTATCCATTCTAGGAACAAATATATTAACACCTGTTTTAAAATTAAAGTATGGATC
>Ga0114994_10000287_pt1 | contig 32280 bp, 28 predicted proteins | sample ArcticOcean_MG_C_9_FD_87043 | JGI IMG/M metagenome (GOLD analysis project Ga0114994, IMG submission 87043) | Marine microbial communities from western Arctic Ocean - ArcticOcean_MG_CB2_152 | ecosystem: Environmental > Aquatic > Marine > Oceanic | place: Arctic Ocean: Canada Basin | collected...
CTGGTAGCCATCCAACCATATATATTCTAATCTTTTTATACTTTTCATTCCAAGCATATCAACCAATCTTTTTATTTATTTATTTAGGCAAAATTTAATTTTTACTTAAAATATTAAAGTTATATTATATAACTGCTGTAAATATATAACTATTTAAGAAGATCAGGCAAAAGAATTAAATAGAAATAATTAGTATACTTAGTTAAATACAAACTATAAAGTCATATATCTAAAAATTATAGTCTACAAGTATCCTAAATAATTAAGATATATTGTTTTGCTGCATAAAAGATATAAGGTCAATATTTGTAGTCTCTTTATAAGAAGATAAAACTACATTAGACTGAGTTCTAGAAACACCTGGCCAATTTTGAATTTCATACAATAAATCTTCAAGCCCTTGAGAGTTTTTAGCACGAATTTTTAACATATGAGATCCACCGCCAGTTATCGAATGACATTCCATAACTGACTTACACTCATTAGTTTTTTTTATAAATTCATCATAATGATCTGAATGCTCACTTACAATAAAAACAAAAGCTGTTAAATCAAGGCCAGTCTTCTTGTGGTTAAGCACTGCTACAAATTTATCAATTATACCTTTTTCACTTAATTTTTTTATTCTTTCACCAGCAGCAGGAACAGAGAGGTCAACTTCTTTTGCAATATCACTTACCGTAGATCTTCCATCATTTTGCAAAAGCTCAAGGATTTGAATATCTCTATTATCAATCATATTTACTTTCTATTAAGCAATAACGTTACTTAAATATTTTAATTAATATTCTTTATTACCTTAAAATTTAATCAATAAATACATTATTCTAATTAAATACTTAACTATTTATTAATAGTATACTGACATACCAATTGCAAAAACTAATCCTCCTGTACCATATGAGTAAGAATTAACATCAATAACTATATCTTCAATCTTATATATCAGACCAATTCCAAAATCAGAAAAAATATTTCTAAAAAATGAAGAGTTTATTGTTTGATCTAATCTGTTAGTTGATGTTCCTACTTTAAAAAATAAATTCTTATCAAACTCGTAAATACCAGAAAAAACTGAATATCTATGGTTACCATTAATTAAATAAAAATGATCAATTTCAACTTTTAAAGGGATAAAAGAAAGATCTCGGGATATTGACCCAATAAAGTACGATGGTGTTTTCTCTTTAACTGCACCATACTGCTTAACAACTTTACTAAAGTTTTTTAACATCATACCTAATGTGAGTATTTTAGTGTTAATAATAATTCCTGGAGATAGCATTATTGCGCTTGCTTTAAATTCCTCTAGCCTACTTAGAAATACTCCGCCAGTTATACCCCAATGAATTTGTTTTGAAAATTTTGAGTTTGCATATGCAAACTCAAAAGTAATATCTCCTGCAGAGTAATTTTCCGTTAATTCATTATCAGTATTCCTTCCTTCAAAAACACCATAGTTAACCCGACTCGCTTTAAATCCAAGACTATGACCTACAAAATTACCATTTGCAATCATTGACTGAGCCGTAATATCAACAGGATAACTTATTGAAGAAAATCTTACCTTACGTTTTGAGATTTTTAGAGTAGCAGGGTTTTTAAAATCATTTTCAAAGTCTAATAGAAGACCTCCGCCAGCTAAACTTATTACACTGCTTTGCGTCCAAGTATTTAGTCCATGAAAAGAAAACTGCCCAAAACAAATGCTAATACTAAAAAATATATATAATACAATTTTCATAACAATGATACAGGATTAATATCAATTATCAATCTTTGTTTTGAAGGAATCTCATTACTAACACCTTTAGACATAATTGATTTATAATATTTGTGAAGCTTAGAGCCATTAATATCTAATTCCTTATTTGATTTTAATATTAATTGCATTCGATAATAATCTCTGAGTTTTTCTCGATAACATAATGCCGGGCCAAGAATAGAAATCCCTTTTGGCGGATAAGTCATTCTATCTTTTATTTTATTAATAGATTTTTCAACTTCACTTATATTTTTTCCTCGTATTTCAAGTTTTACCATCCAGCTAAAAGGTGGATATAAAAGAGCTTTTCTCTCTTCTAAGCAAATATTATAATATTTCTCCACATTAAGCTCTGTCGCACATTTAATTACAGGGTTTTCAGGACTATAAGTTTGAATGATAACCTCGCCTGGGATTTCGCCTCTTCCAGATCGTCCTGCGGCTTGATAAATTAATTGAAAAACTTTTTCACTGGAGCGAAAGTCTGGTAAAAATAATCCTGTATCTCCATTTATAATACCTACTAAGGTAGCATTTGCAAAGTCTAAACCTTTTGCTATCATTTGAGTCCCTAGCAATATGTCTATTTTATTATCATAAAATTGTTGGAGGATTCTCGTCAGATTAATCCCTGATCTCACAGAGTCTGCATCTAATCTTTTAATTACTGCTTCAGGAAATTTATTTAATAATTCATCTTCAACTTTTTGCGTTCCAGTTCCAGACAGCTTTATCTTAAAACTTTGGCAAGAATCACACTTAGAGGGTATCGTCTTTTTAGTATGATTGCAGAAGTGACATTGTAAATATTTACCGCTGCTATGATAGGTTAAAGCAATATTACAATGGGGACACATTGAGATTTCTCCACAGTCTTCGCATCTTAAAATAGGCGCAAAACCTCTACGATTGTGAAATAAGATGACTTGCTCTTTTTTGGACAATCTATCTTCAATTTTTTCTAAAAGTAATCTTGAAAAAATATTTCCATATAATTCTGTTTCTTCTGACTCCTTAATCATATCCACGACATGCACCTTTGGATATTTTGCACCACCAAACCTTTCTTTTAAATGTATATATTCATATTTACCATTAAGGTGATTATAATAAGACTCCATACTTGGAGTAGCACTCGCTAATATAACAGAAGCATTGTCTAGTTTTCCTCGCATGAGCGCAACATCTCTTGCATGATATCTTGGATTTGGAGATTCTTGTTTATAAGATGATTCTTGTTCTTCATCAACTACAATTAAGCCCACATTTTTTAATGGTGAAAAAATTGCTGAACGGGCTCCAATAACTACTTTAAACTTTCCTCCACAAATTTGCTTCCACGTCCAAGCTCTTGCCCCCTGGCTCAACTTAGAATGCCATAAAGCCACATCATCTCCAAATGCTGATCTAAACCTACCAGCGATCTGCGGAGTTAAAGAAATTTCGGGAAGTAACATAATAACTGTCTTATTTATTTTTATAGCATGTCGAGCTGCTTCAATATAAATTTCAGTTTTACCACTTCCAGTTACGCCATGAAGCAAAATAGAATTAAATTTATCTTTATCCATAGAACTAACCATTTTTTCTAGTGCAACATTTTGCGCTGAAGTTAAAATAATCTCTTTATTTTTAGATTTAAAAGCAAATTCACTTAGATCAGGAATTATTGGCCTATCTAATAATGAGACTAATCCTTTTTCAGCTAATTTCTTGCAAATGTCTTTTGGGTTAGAACAAAGACTTGATAAAGATTTTACATGTACTCTGCCTTCTAAGCTTTTAAGGTGGCTATAAACAGTTTTTTGGGCGCTACCTAAAGAATTATTAATCTCTTTTACTGGTAAAGCTTCGACTAAAAATTCTACTTTCGGCTTATACTTTGTAGATAGATTTGATGGAAGTACAGCTTTGGCCGCCAGGCCTAAAGGTGAATTATAATATTTAGACAACCATTTAATAAGAGACCATAAATTATCGTTTAAGACTTGCTGGTCATCTACTAGATCATAAATTGTTCTTATTTTACCTTTAAATGAAGAAACCTTATTTATTCCAACAATAATACCCTTAACCTTACGATTCCCCAAAGGAACTATTACTCGAATTCCAACTATAATTTTTGGCGCTAAATGATCTGGGACTTTATATGAAAAAGTCTGATAGCTCGAAATTGGGAATGAAACTTCAGCAAACATAATTATTTTTTATCAATAAAATCTTGGTAAGCTTTTTGCAAATAAGCTTTACCAAAATTAAAAAGAAACTCATTATTTGCATTTAATTTTTTATTAGAATATTGAATATCTTTTGTATCATAATCATATATTAGGCTTTGCTTATCTGAAACTACTCCAAATCCATGACTAAAAGTGTATTGAGCAAAAAGAGCTTTCTTTATAAATATATCATTAGAAAAATTAAATTGATCTGAATTAAAATTTAATTGATTTAATATTGTTTTAGGTAAGTCAGACTGACTTCCAACCTTAGCTATTTTCTTCCCTATCCATTTATTATTAAGTGGAGAACCATAAATAAAAAAAGGAATATGATACCTCTTTTTATCTCGATTCATTGTATCTCCAACTCGAAATCCATGATCTGAAATAAATATAAAGACTGTATTATCATAATATTTTTGAGTTGATACTTTATCCATAAAACTGCCAATGGATCTATCCAAATACATTACTGAGTTTTTATATAAAGATTGACGATCATTACCTTTAATGATCGTTTCCATGGGTACTTCAAATGGCTCATGACTAGATAGAGTTAAGATAGTTGTGAAAAATGGTTCTTCTATATTTTTTAATTGTATAAAACTTTCATTAAAAACTATATGATCATGAGCACCCCATTTGGAATTCATATCTTTTTTTTGAAAATTATTTTTATCGATTATCTTATCAAATTTTGAATTTAAAAGATATGATTTAATGTTCGCAAATTCAGATTCACCACCATAAATAAAACTGGTTGAATATCCATTTCTTTTAAACTCTTTTGATAAAAAAGAAAGTTGAGCTGCTTTTTCAGGCTCTTTGACTACAGATATATTTGGCAATGAAGGATAGCCACTTAAAATCGAAACAAGTCCTCGATCCGTTCTCGTAGAAGTTGCATAAATATTTTCAAAATATAAACTTCTTTTAATTAACCTATTCATATTAGGTGTTAATTCTTCTTCACTAAATAAAATTTCAGCAGCTAAGCCTTCCATTATAATAAGGACGATATTAGGCTTTTCAGTTGATATTATTTTTATATTTTTATTTACTTTACTATCTTCCTTAAAAAGAAAACTGTCAATTTCATTTTCTGAAAAGTACTTATATGGATTTATATGATTTTTTTGTGTAGCGCTATATATATAATTATAGATTGTATTTACTGCCGCTGCATTTAAAGCTGATTCTTTTGAATAATAAGCAAAACTCTGATTAATTGGTGAAAGCTGAACGCCTCCTCGCATACATAAACCATAAATTATAAATGCTATCAACCCTTTAAGTGTCTTAATTGATATTTTTTTTATATTAAAACTTGCTTTTTTTTCTTTCGTCTGCCAATTTAATTCTGAAATATACTTACTCCATTTTAAAAATAAAAAGGTAACTACTGTAAACAGAGATAGTAATAATATAAGGGGGGAGTTCAGTGACGAAGCCCAGGCTTCTCGAGGGTATTTTAAATACGAAATCGTATCGCTATTAATTTGATGTCCCCATTTATCATAAATTTCTAAGTTCAGAATTATTCCAAACACTGACATTGGAATAATTAGAATAAAATATGTTTTAATTATTTTTTGTGAGTTTATTAAATAAAAAAACAAGCTAATTACCCATATTATAAATATTGGTAATGAAAGATAACAAGCTGTAGCTAGATCAAGTCGCAAGCCTTGCCAAATTGGTTCTATTTTTTTAATAATAGAAATTTCTAGTTCATTTACATTATATAGTATAAATAAAATACGATCGAGAGTAAAAAGAGTCATCCAGAAAAGCAATAAATGACTGAAATACTTTATAGATTGCTTAATCATATTAATAGAATCTAACTTAAATAAAAAACCCTCGCTGAAAAAATATCCAGAGAGGGTTCTAAATTATATAAAAAAGCTTTACGCTTGAATGACAAAGACCTTTATTTCTTGAAGCAAGCCTTTTGCAACTTTTATATTAACAGCATAAACACCTAATGCTTTTATTGGTTCTTCAAGCTCAATTGAGGATCTCTCAATTTCTACACCTTTCTCAATTAACGCCTTGTGAATATCTTGACTTGTTACTGATCCAAAAAGGCGATCTTCTTCTCCTACCTGTACTTCAATTGTCACTTCAGTCTTTTTTAAATTATCAACCATTTCTTCATATACGTGAGCCTGTCTTAATTCTTTTGCCTTTGCAGAATTCTTTTTCTCATCTGCCAAAGCTCTATTTCTCTTAGAAGATCGAACTGCTAGTCCTCGGGGAAATAAGAAATTTCTAGCATATCCCGGTTTAACTTTTATAATATCGCCAGAAGTTCCTAGTGTTTCAACATCTTGTAATAAAATAATATCCATTTTTAACCCTCAGTGCTTATGTTCGTATAAGGCATTAGTGCAATATTACGAGCTTGCTTAATTGCTCTAACTAATTTTCGATGCATTTTAGCGCTCGTTCCCGTAATTCTACGAGGCATAATCTTACCTTGATCTGTAACAAAGCGTTTTAATAGCTTGACATCTTTATAATCAACTTCAGTTATACTATTTTCTTTAAAAAAACAGAATTTTTTTCTACTTTGAAAAGCCATGATTTACTCCTGAACTTCTTCTGTTGTTTCTTCTTCAATAGCCAGCTCTACTTTTTCTTCTATTTCTTCATTCTGAGCTAACGTCTCTTCAATTTCAACCGCTTTCTCTTCTTCTATTAAGGGTTCTTTTTCAGAGTTTTGTTCAGATTCAACATTTGATTTTTCTTTTGTTTTTGTAGCCACTGATGAACCTTCAGTAGTTTCTTTTTGTTCTTCATTTTTATCAGGTTCAATATTTAATTTTTCTTTTGTTTTGGTAGCCACCGATGAACCTTCCGTGGTTTCTTTTTGTTCTTCATTTTTAGCAGGTTCATCTTCAACATGAGCTTCTGGTTTATTCGCTAAACTTATAGTTTGATTTCTTAATATAGTTTTTTGTAAAACCATAAAGCGCTCAAAATCATCTAAATTTTTAGTTGATTCTGTTTCAAAATGAAACAAAATATATGAACCGTACTTATTTTTTTCAATTGAATATGCTAATCTTTTTTTACCCCATATTCTATGATTAATAATTGAGAAACCACACTCAATTGATTTATCAGCGACCGATTTCATAACATCATCAAGGCGTTCTTGTTCATAATTCGGATTTACAATATATAAACTTTCATAGTATCTCATTTAAATCTCCAATTTTCAAGCAATCAGCGGTGCAATTACTAATGACACCACAGACATAAGTTTAATTAAAATATTTAGTGACGGACCCGAAGTATCTTTGAATGGGTCTCCAACTGTATCGCCAACTACAGCTGCTTTATGTGTCTCAGAACCTTTACCATACGATTTACCATTTACTTCAATTCCTTCTTCAATCATTTTCTTTGCATTATCCCAAGCACCACCCGAATTTGATTGAAAAATAGCCATCAGCACACCACAGACTGTAACTCCAGCTAAAAGACCACCTAATGTTTCAGGACCAAAAATAAAACCAACAATTACAGGAGAGGTTATTGCTAAAATTCCAGGCAATATCATTTCTTTTATAGCTGCTTGGGTAGAAATTTCCACACATCTACCATGTTCAGCTTTATCAAGCCCTAATTCATAAATAGACCTATCTTCTTCTGACCAAGAAGATTCATCGCCTTTATTCAATATAGCTAAAGCTGCTTTCAGTTCAGGAATCTCTCTAAACTGACGTCGCACTTCTTCAATCATTGACATTGCGGCTCTTCCAACTGCTCCCAGAGCCATTGATGAAAATAGAAAGGGCAACATACCTCCAACAAATAAACCTGCCATAACATTTGGGTTAGAAATATCAATACTTTTAATACCACTTTGAACCATAAATGCAGCAAAAAGGGCAAGAGCCGTTAAAGCTGCAGAACCAATAGCAAAGCCTTTGCCAATAGCTGCCGTTGTGTTACCAACAGCATCTAACTTGTCAGTTCTTTCTCGAACCTCAGCTGGAAGCTCAGCCATTTCAGCGATTCCTCCTGCATTATCGGAAATTGGGCCATAAGCATCCACGGCTAACTGAATACCAGTATTAGCAAGCATTCCTAAAGCAGCCATGGCTATGCCATAAAGACCTGCAAAATAATGAGCACCCATAATACCAGAAGCTAAAATTAAAATTGGAATTGCAGTAGATTGCATTCCAACGCCTAATCCAGCAATAATATTAGTTGCGGCTCCTGTAACAGATTGATCAGTTATTGATTTAACAGGAGATCCCCCTGTACCAGTGTAGTGCTCCGTAATCATGCCAATTCCAAGACCAGCCGCTAATCCAATTATTGTGGCATAGAATACTCCCATACTATTAAATACTTCACCTCCTTGAACAAACTCCGCTGGTAAAAATTCTTGAATTAAAAAGTAAATAACACCAACCATAACAAAAGAACTACCAAACTCACCTCGATTAAGCGCTTTTTGAGGATCTCCACCTTCTTTAACCCTTACCATAAAAGTCCCAATTATAGATACAATAATTCCAGCTGATGCAATTAATAGAGGAAGAAGAACAAAATTAAAATCAAAGCCCCCCATTACAACTACACTAGCGCCAAGCACCATAGAGCCAAGTATTGAGCCAACATATGATTCAAATAAATCTGCCCCCATACCAGCCACATCACCTACGTTATCACCTACATTATCAGCAATCGTTGCAGGGTTTAAAGGATGATCTTCTGGAATTCCAGCTTCAACTTTACCAACTAGATCAGCTCCAACATCAGCAGCTTTAGTATATATTCCTCCGCCTACTCGAGCAAAAAGTGCTATTGAAGAGGCGCCTAATGAAAACCCTGATATTACATTTAAGACCGTTTTAATAGCGATGCCATCAGTCCCATAAAGCTCTGTATAAAATATAAATAGGCCACCAAATCCTAAAATCCCTAATCCAACTACGCTCATTCCCATTACAGAGCCACCCGTAAAAGCAACATTTAAAGCAGATGCGAGACTTGACCTGGCTGCATTTGTTGTTCTATTATTAGCTTTAGTAGCTACTTTCATCCCTAAAAAACCAGCTAAAGCAGAAGCTATTGCTCCAACAATAAAGGATAATGATATCAATGCGCTAGAGTCAGCTCTTCCAGCATTTGCAAAGCCTAAAAGTATAGCAACAGCAATAACAAAAATAGAGAGAACACGATACTCAGCTTTCAGGAAGGCCATTGCACCATCTGCAATCTTTGACCCAATTAACTTCATTCTCTCTGTTCCTTCGTCTTGCTTATTAATCCAACCTGTTTTCCAAAATGAATAAAGCATGGCTAAAACAGCCGCTCCAATTATAAAAATAAAATTAGGATTCATCTGTTTAATTACTCCTTATTTAAGAATTAAAATGATTCATGGTATGATTCAAACCTTGAAATAAAATGTTTTCTAATGCATCAGCTCCATGCTTTACCATTGATTGAGCTTCAATTTCATCCTCTTTACGAAAAGGTTTCAAAACAAACTTTTCAGCAGGGCGCAAACTTTCATCTGTCGCAACTCCCAATCTAAGCCTTGGGAAATCATTTGTTCTTAGTTGATAAATAATATTTTCCATTCCTCTATGGCAACCATCGCCACCTTTAGGCTTAATCCTAATTGATCCTAATGGTAGGTCGACATCATCTAGTATAATAAATGTTTCAGAAGGTAAAAGATTCCAACGATTAGTCACATCTTTTACAGCAACACCACTAAGGTTCATTCCTGTTGTTGGCTTAACCAACAACAATTCTTTCTTTTGATTTTGAGCAAAAATATAATCACCCTTGCCAGGCTTAAATTCCAGTTTTTGCCTATTAGCTAATTCGTTTAACACCCAATAGCCTGCATTGTGTTTAGTATTTGCATATTTATCACCAGGATTTCCTAGCCCAATAAAGGCAAGCATGATTACTAGGAAGCTTTTTCTTTTTCAGGATCATCTTTTTCTTTGTCATCACCATCACTTGAGCCTTCACTGGTTTCACCTGTTTCACCTTCTTCTAACGCTTCTACTTCTGGCTCTACTTCAGCTCTTGGAGCATTACAAGTAGCAATAGTCGTATCTTGAGGCGATATTAAAACAACATCTTCTAATAAAGTTAATTCACTTGCTGTCATTACACCATTAAGCTCTAAGCTTGATATGTCTAAAATAATATTTTCCGGGATATCCGTAGGAAAACATTCTATATCAATAGAAGAAGCCACTTGAGCAACAAGACCCCCTTCTATGGCGCCAGTCGCTTCACCTTCTAAAATAACTGGAATAGTTACAGTCATTTTTTCTGTTCTTCTCACTCGCATTAAATCTACATGCATTACATTTTCAGTCACCGGGTGATACTGAACAGCTTTAATCCTTACATATAGCGTCTCTCCGTTCATTTCAACTTCAAAGACTCTTTGTCCGGATTGAACTGCTTGATTAAAAACCTTTTTATCTATAGTAATATTTTTATTAGACTCACCATGATAATAGTAATTAGCTGGTATTTTGCCATTTCTTCTCATTGAGCGCGCAGTGCTCGTACCAAGCTCTGAGCGTTCTTCTATGGTTAGTTTATAATAAGATGCCATTTTATTTACCTTTAATTAAAATTCAAACAATGCACTTACTGATTCACCATCGTAAATACGTTGAATTGCTTCTCCAAATACTTTTGAAACTGTTACAATTTCCATATTATCTAATTTTTTATCATTTGGAATTAATACTGTATCCGTGACAATTAATTTTTTAATCACCGAATTTTTAATTCTCTCTATAGCGGATCCAGAAAGTACCGCATGAGTAGCTACAGCCGTTACACTATTTGCTCCATTACTTATAGCTGCTTCTGCAGCATTTACGGTTGTCCCAGCTGTGTCTATCATATCATCAATTATTAAGACATCTTTACCCTTTAAATCACCAATAAGGTGTACTACCTCTGCCTTGTTTGGAGCGTATCTTCTTTTATCTATTAAAGCAAAATGCATTCCTAAATATTTTGCATAAGCTTGACTCATTCGCGCAGATCCAACATCTGGAGATAAAACTGCTGCGTTCTCAGGCGTAAAGTTTAGAGCTTTTATAGCATCTAATAAAACCATCCGACTATATAGATGATCAAATGGTATTGCAGCAAAACCTTGAATTTGAGTTGAATGAAGATCCATTGTTATCATCCTATCTGCTCCCGTAGCTGTAATTAAATCAACCATAACCCTAGAAGATATAGGAACTCGCGGGTTGTCTTTTCTATCTTGCCGACCGTAACCAAAATAAGGCACAACCGCTGTAACGGTCTTCGCTGATGCTCTTACTGCTGCATCAATAGTAAGTATTAACTCCATTATATTTTCAGCGGGGCTATTTGTTGGTTGAATTATAAAAACATCACACCCTCGTATATTTTCTTCAAACTTTATCCATAACTCACCATCTGAAAAAGTTTTAATGGCTAGCTTACCTAGGTTTTTACCTAAAGATTTTGCAATCTTTTCAGCAAGCAAGGGGTTGCTGCGGCCACTGAATATTTTTAATTTTTCTTTCATAGTCTTTTTTGCTGGGGCGAAGGGAGTCGAACCCCTACTGCCTGGACCAAAACCAGGTGTCCTACCATTAGACGACGCCCCAAAAATAATTTTAAATATGATTCAAGTATTTAACTGTTGAGTGGGTTTTGCCAGAAAAGTTTGATGTGAAGAGTTGAATAATAACTCAGCTTCTTTAGCGGAAGCTTCATCGTCAAAAACTCCATACACAGTCGAGCCACTGCCCGACAGACTGGAAAACCGGGCACCTAACTTAAGCAACTTAATCTTAATAGCACCAATCTCAGGATATGCTGGAATCACAATTTGTTCAAAATCATTCTCAAAAATCTGTAATGAAGAATAATCTTCATTTAAAAAGCTTGAGAACTTAGCTTTTTTATTTTGATCATTCAATTTATTTTTAATTACGGAATATGCCCATTTTGTACTTATAAAAATTTTAGGAATTACTAATAAATATGTTCCAATCAAGGCTTTTGGCAGCTGTGTTAACTTATCTCCAACCCCTTCTCCTAGTTGGGTTTTTCCTCTAATAAAAAAAGGTACATCTGCGCCTATCTTGCCACCAATTTCTTCAAGTTTACTTTCATTTGCGTTAAGTTTATATATATTTTTAATTCCTTTCAATACTGCCGCCGCATTTGCTGAGCCACCGCCTAAACCGCTTCCAATAGGAATTTTTTTATTAATTTGAATTTGAATTCCTTCTACTCTAGAAAACTCTTTTTTTATTTCATTATAAGCTTTGAAACAAAGGTTTGACTTATCCGTAGGCATCCAATCAACATTAGAAATAATTTTACAACCGTAGTCTCTTTTTTTAATATAGATTGAATCACCAAAGTTTAATTCTTGAAAGATGGTATATATATTATGATAACCATCATGTCTTCGGTTTAGTACTTTTAATCCAATATTAACTTTACTGTATGATGGACAAATAAGCTCCATCTTTATTTATTTTGAATTGTTGATATACTTTGTGCAGCTAACCCTTTTGATTCACCTATGTATCCAAGGTGATCAGTGGTTGTAGCTTTAATTGATATTTGAGATAATTCTAGAGCTAATATTTTAGAAATTTTATTTTTCATTTTAGGTATAAACTCTGATATCATGGGCTCTTGGAGAATAACTATTGAATCAATATGTACAATTTCATAGCCTTTAGATATTAATCTACTGTTAGAAATATCTAGAAGACTTAAACTGTTAAAATCTTTCCATTTTTTTTCACTGCTTGGAAAAAGCTGTCCAATATCGCCAAGGTTTGCGGCCCCTAAAAGGGAGTCTATTATTGCATGAATTAATACATCGCCATCTGAATGACCAACAGATCCATGTTCATATGGAATTTCAATTCCTCCAATTATAAAGGTCTCTCCTTTTGCAAGCTGATGTGCATCATAACCTATTCCAACTTTAATCATTTAATTCGTTATAGATTGCTTTCGCAAAAATCCAATCTTCTTTTGTAGTAATTTTTATATTTAAAGATGAGCCCTCAATAAATCCAATCTGATAGCCAATTTTCTCTAAGATTGAGGCTTCATCTGTACCTTCTAAGTTTTCATCAATAGCAATTTCAAGTGCTTCTTCAAGTGCAGACTTTAAAAAGACTTGAGGTGTTTGAGCTTTCCAAATTTCTTCCCTTGGAAGTGTTTCTAGGATTTGATTTCCCAGTACTCTTTTAATTGTGTCTGATGATGGGGTAGCTAAAATTGCACCATCATGCCCAATAGCTGCTTTTATTACTTTTTCAATTAACGTTACTGTTAAAAATGGCCTTACTCCATCATGAATACAAATTAGCTCCGATTCTTTGTTAGACATTTTTAATCCATTATTAACAGATTGTTGTCTTGTTTTACCTCCAGAGATAACTTCAATTTTTTTTGATGTAAGTGTAGATTTAAATTCGCGGCCTACTTGATTGACATTCTCTTTTGGAACAACAACTATAATTTCATTTATTAGCTCAGAATTAATAAAAGGCTGAATAGTATGAAATATTAATGGTCGACCATTAAGTAGTTTAAGCTGCTTTTTTTCTCCAAATCTCTCACCAGCTCCAGCTGCAGGGATAATAGCAGTTATTTTCATTTAATAATTTTACTTTAAGTTATTAAATAATTAGCATAGCATCGCCATAACTCAAAAAACGATATTTGTTTTTCTTTGCTTCTCTGTAAGCTTTTTTTATTAAGTCTGGATCTGCAAACGCCGAAACCATCATCAAAAGTGTGCTCTTTGGCTGATGAAAATTTGTGATCAACCCATCAACCATTTTAAAATCATATGGTGGATAAATAAATTTATCAGTCCAACCTCTTTTTGGCGAGACCTGAAAGCCAGACACGGCTACTGTTTCTAAAGACCTTACACTTGAAGTCCCTACGGCAATTACCTTTTTACGTTTTTTCTTTGTTTCATTAATGGCAATAGCTGTTTTTGGATCTATCTCAAAATATTCAGAATCCATTTGATGCCGATTTAGGTCTTCAACTTGAACTGGACGAAAAGTACCAAGGCCAATATGTAAGGTAGTATGTGCAGTTTTTACTCCTTTTTCATGAAGTCTATTAATTAGGTTTTCAGTAAAATGAAGTCCTGCAGTAGGAGCTGCAACCGCACCTCTTCTTTCAGCAAAAACAGTTTGATATCTAATTTTATCTTTTGGTTCAGATTCTCTTTTTATATAAGGTGGGAGAGGTGATATACCAACTTTATCTATAACATCATAAATATTTTGCCCTTCATACTCAAACCTTACTACACGCCCACCAGAAATAGTATTGTCAATAACATCACAATACACATCTTTAGTAAACATTAGCTTATTACCAATTCGAACTTTTCTTGCTGGGCGAACCATAACTTCCCAAAGGTCATTTTCTAATTCTCGAAGTAAAAAGACCTCAACTTTTGCTTCCGTACGATCTTTGCTAGCATAAAGTCTTGCTGGAAATACTTTCGTATTATTTGTTATTACAAGATCATTCTTTTTTAAATATTCAGGTAAGTTAGAAAATATTTTATGTTCAATCTCTCCTGTCTCTTTATGAATAACCATGAGTTTAGATAAATCACGTCTTTTTGCCGGATATTGTGCAATATACTTTTCAGGAAGCGGATAATCAAAATCTGCGAGTTTCCATTTTTTTTTCTTTTCAATCATTCAAATAACCTTTGTTGTTTTTCAGTAATTGTTCTACCCAGCAATTTATAGGCTAGCTTCTGAGCAATTCGGCCTCGATTGGTTCGCTGGATAAAGCCTTCTTTAATTAAATATGGTTCATAGACATCTTCAATGGTTGCAGAATCTTCGCTTACCGCAACAGATAGTGAATTCACACCAACAGGGCCTCCATTGAATTTATCAATTATTGCTGTTAAAATAGCTCGATCCATATCATCAAGCCCAAATAAATCAATTCCTAATGATTTAAGTGATGCCTTAGCAACAGTTTCATCAATTTTTCCATCCGCTTTAACTTGTGCAAAATCTCGCGTTCTTCTCAAAATTCTATTTGCAATTCTTGGTGTGCCTCGAGATCGTTTTGCAAGTTCCATAGCTCCGGAATCATCTATTTCAACTTCTAATATTTTTGCAGACCTCACTAAAATATGAAAAAGGTCTTTTGGGTCATAGTAATCTACACGCAAAATAACACCAAATCTATCTCTTAGAGGGGAAGTTAGGTTCCCAAGCCGTGTTGTTGCGCCAACTAATGTAAAGGGTTCTATGTTTAACTGTACTGTTCTAGCACTTGGGCCTTTGTCAATCATTATTTCAATTCGATAATCTTCCATTGCTGAATAAAGATATTCCTCCACTACAGAATTAAGCCTATGAATCTCATCAACAAAGAAGACATCTTTACCTTGGAGGTTTGTTAAAAGCCCTGCTAAATCACCCGCTCTATCAAGCACTGGTCCCGATGTTTGTTTTAAACTAACGCCTAATTCTTTTGCAATAATATGAGAAAGGGTTGTTTTGCCTAAGCCTGGAGGACCAAATAAAAGAACATGGTCCAATGCTTCATTTCGATTATTGGCTGCTTCAATATATAATTTTAGACTATCCACAACTTCTTTCTGCCCAATGAATTCATCCATTTGATTTGGCCGCAATGATTTTTCAACAACTAAATCATCATCGAAAGGTTGCGGGTCATTTATATGTATTTCTGTCATATGTTTAACTTAAAATAAAATAAATAGATCATTATTGAGGTTGGAAGATACAAAAATGAATGGGGGGTCGTCAAATTTTGGACTATTTATTGTGGAATAGAGATACGAAGAGCTTCTAATCTTTTTGAACGCTCAGTCGTAAATTTTAAAATACCATTCCAAATGCTTTCTGCATCTAATTTAGATTCAGCAATAATTTCATCAAGAGATCCTCCTGTTCTCCATTGATTATCAAAATCAGGACTCATGCTATATTCTTCAACAATTCGATTCGCTATCCATTTATGCATTAATCTAATAGCTCCATTTGTTATAATCATAGCATCCATCCACTCATTTTCAGATACGACAGACTCACGATATTTTTTACTTTGCGCCATAAATAAGCCCCATGAAATAGCTGCAACTATTTTTACATTTGGTCCTTTATTTATTATCTTTGGTAAAATGGAGACTAAAGAGTTTGTTGAGCTTGTCCCTCTAATAATAACCACTCCTTCTAATGGCCTATTTTCATCATAGTCCTTAATAATATATGCGCCTTTAGCGGCTTCTTTATAAGAAGCCATTCCTAGAGTTTTTCGGTCTGGTATAATAACAGGAGGGCGTGTTAAATGCAATGCAACTATAGGAACGTCTGTTGACATTGCTGCAGCAAGAGATGGTGCAACTTCATTGTGCTCCCATGGATGTAAATTAATAATATGTCCATCGGGAAACAATTGAGTAACTCCTGGAGCAAATATGCCAAAATGAGTTCGACTATCTTCAGCAGTTTCTGGTCCAGAATGACCAGCAACCCAAATTAATTTTCCAACTTTTAAATCTGAATCTTGAGCAATTTGACTAAATAAGCGAATTGGGCCATATTTTAAATAAGAAAAGGACCCATATGTGCTCATTGCACCATAGAAGCCATTAAATTCTTCATAAGGATCCTCGTTAAAATTGACTGTAGCCAACCCCGCTAACATACCCGAATTTGTAAACTCCGTAATCCCTTGTGGCATTAGAGGGCTATTGAGGTTCTTAGTTTTATCATATAAACCCATATCTTCAGACCCACCATACTCTTTAGCAAAACCAGATATATTAGTTGAATCTGCAAGATCTGCGCTCATTGCTATCACCAAAGGTCTACCATACTTCTTAATTGATATTGTATTGATATAACTAGCGTACTTTGAAAAACCAACTCTATTTGGTGCTTTTTCTCCAGGCGAAACAAATAAATCATCAGGTAAGCTACTAACGTCAAATATTTTTTTATCTTTTGATGGATTTTTAACTGTTATTTTACAATCGTTAATTTTGGTTGGCACTGAGTCTCCCAAAGAAATAAGCGTGTCGGCCAGATAGTCTACTAAACCTTGGTTGGAGTTCATTATTGAGAAAACTGAATCAAAATATGATATAGCTTGGTCTATCTGGCCTTCTTTTGATTTTGCTTGCTCCTCTCCAAATTTATTAAAATCAATATTGTATTTTTCTGAAAAATCTTTTTTTGTTTGCCAAAATAATTCCGAATTTCTTTTATGCGCTGCTCCATGACTGGCATAATCAATTTTATGGTAACCTCTTCCCTTTGTGGTTTTGGAATAAATAATCTTAGGTATGTTAGGGTCAGTTTTCTCTATAAGCAGTCTATAATAAGCGTCAGTTAAATCACTCCAGTTTTCCCCATTCATAGTGCCCTCAACATGCCAACCATGTGAGCCAAACCAATCTTGCGGTGTTCCATAAACAATAGAGCTAAATGGTCTTGCATCTATGCCAAAATCATTCCAGTCCATAAAGTAGACTAGGTTTCCAAGGCCAAGCCCCCAAGCTGAATTCATAGTTTCGTGGGATGCCCCAGTTGTAAAGCCACCTTCACCTTCAAAAGCAAACACTTTCACTTCAGATGCCTTTGCCAATTTTAAGGCTAAAGCTTCTCCTGCTGCTGGAGGAGAACCATGCCCACTTGGTCCTGTATTAAATTTGAAAAATAATGTTTTTCCTTCCATTTCTGCATGGCCTGGAAGTCCACCCTTGTTACGAAGAGTAAGGAGGTCTTCCCAAGTTAATTGAAAATCTTTTCCTTTAAAATGAAGATATTTAGGGTCCTTAGTCTGTTTATACTTTATTCTTAAAGCTTCATTAAAAACAGCTAAAGTAGCATAAACAACTGGGTTTGCATGGCCCGCAACAAGAACATACCTGTCTGAAAATCTTTTTCCTGCATCACGGATATCCCATCGCATTGCACCAGATAGCAAGGTAGTAACCATTCCATGAACTTTTGACCTAGATCCTCCAGGATGTCCTGATTGACGAAGGTTTAACATTATATCAATCGATTGGTCTATAATATCTTTTATGATTTCCCAATAAGGATAATATTGTTTTAAATTTTTTGGCGATTCCATTATTTTCTCTGCTTATTATTCATTGATGTTTTTAAAAAAGATCCCGTGTAAGAACTTTTATAATTTAATAGATTTTCAGGAGTTCCAGAAAAAAGTAGTTTTCCTCCCTCTTCACCACCTTCTGGCCCTAAATCTATTACCCAATCAGAACTTTTAATGACATCTAAATTATGTTCAATTACAACTACAGTATGCCCTCTATCCACTAATCTTTGAAGAACTCCTAAAAGAAGCTTTACATCTTCAAAGTGTAATCCAGTGGTTGGTTCATCTAGAATATAAAAGGTTCTATCTTTAGAAACGCGAGATAATTCAGACCCCAACTTAATTCTTTGTGCCTCTCCGCCAGAAAGTGTGGTAGCTTGCTGACCAAGGCGAATATAACCTAAGCCTACATCATTCAATGTAATTAGCTTTTTCATTACCTGAGGAATGTTTTTAAAAAATACACTCGCTTCTTCCACTGACATATTTAATATATCTGCAATATTTTTACCTTTATATTTTATTTCTAATGTGTCTCTATTATATCTATTTCCTTTACATACTTCACAAGTAACATAAACATCCGGTAAAAAATTCATTTCAATTTTAATAATACCATCGCCTTCGCAAGACTCACATCTACCACCCTTCACATTAAATGAGAATCGACCTGGTTTATAGCCTCGTATCTTTGAGTCTGGTAGTTGAGAAAATAAATCTCTAATAAATGTAAAGACACCTGTATAGGTAGCGGGATTTGACCTAGGTGTTCGCCCAATTGGTTTTTGATCAATTTCAATCACTTTATCTAAATACTTCAACCCTTCAACAGAATCAAAAGAGAGAGGATAAGCCCTAGCATTATTTAATTCTTTAGATAAAATTGGAAATATAGTTTCATTTACTAATGTACTTTTGCCTGACCCACTTACTCCTGTAACAGCAATCATTTTACCCAAAGGAAAGTCTACATCAATTTCTTTCAAATTATTTCCACAGGCACCAGAAATAGATAGCAATTTACCATTGCCCGGCCTTCGTTCTTCTGGGATTGGAATAGATCGAATACCTGATAAATATTGACCCGTGATTGATTCTTTAGATTCTAAAATTTTATGAGGAGGGCCAGAAAAAATAATTTTTCCCCCATGTTCCCCGGCACCTGGGCCTATATCAATTAGTTGATCTGCAGATTCCATTGTTTCTTGATCATGCTCAACAACAATTATTGAGTTCCCAAGATCTCTTAATTTTTTTAAAGAATTTAATAGTCGACTATTATCTCTAGGGTGAAGACCGATCGATGGCTCATCAAGAATGTAAAGAACTCCCACTAATTGACTTCCAATTTGAGTTGCGAGTCGAATTCTTTGAGCTTCACCTCCAGAAAGAGTAGTTGCAGATCGGTCTAAGGTTAAGTAATCAAGTCCTACATCAACAAGAAAAGCCAATCTTTTTTGCACTTCTTTTAAAATTTGTTCTGCAATTGCAGTTTCATTAACACCCAAACTTAAATTACTAAAAAATATTTTTATATTTTTTATTGAATAAGATGATATCTCACCAAGACTTTTACTATCTAGAGTCACAGCTCTTGACTCTGGTTTTAACCTAGAACCATTACATTTCGGACAAGCTCTCATCCTCATAAATTGCTCTATCCAGTTTCTAATGTGATTTGATTTAGTTTGTTTATATCGTTTCATCAAATTTGGGATAGCACCTTCCCATCCACCCGTATATGTTCCACTCCACCTTTCCGATGAATATTCCATTTTTACTTTTGTGCTTCCAGTTCCTTTTAGAAGAATAGTTCTAATATCAGTATCTAGCTTATACCAAGGCGTTGTGAATTTAAAATTATAATATTTTGATAGACTTTTAAGCATGCTTCCGTACCAATTTCCTCTTGGTTGCTCTCCTAATGGTGCAATTGCACCTTGAATTAAGGATTTAGATTTATCCGGCACAACTAGATCTGGATCAATATCCATATGGGAACCAAGCCCATCACAATGAGGGCAAGCTCCGTATGGTGAGTTAAAAGAAAACATTCTTGGAGATATCTCCTCCATTGATACTTCACAATGAGGACAGGCAAAATGTTCACTGAATAAATGATCGTTTTTTGGTAATTCATGTATAATAGTTAAGCCGGAACCAATTTTTAATGACAACTCAACAGACTCCGTTAACCTTTCTAAATAATCTCCATCTAACACTAGACGATCAATTACAACTTCGATTGAATGTTTTTTGTTTTTTTCTAAATTTAGCTTTTGATCAAGTGGCTGAATTGAACCATCAACTCTAACTCTAAGGAAACCTTCTTTTCTTACCTCTTCAAATACACCTTTATGTTGGCCTTTTCGTCCTCGAACTAAAGGAGCTAAAACATAAATCTTGGATCCTTTCTCAAATTTTAGAATCGTATCAACAATTTGCTGAACTGTTTGCTTTTGAATGGGCTTATCGCATTTCCAACAATGCGGTTTCCCAACATGTGCATATAATAACCTTAAATAATCATGTATTTCTGTAACCGTGCCTACGGTTGATCTAGGGTTTCTAGCTGCTGATTTTTGTTCAATAGATATTGCCGGTGAAAGCCCTTCAATATAATCCATGTCAGGTTTTTCCATTAGACCTAAGAATTGCCTTGCATAGGAGGAAAGTGACTCAACATATCTGCGTTGACCTTCAGCATACAAAGTATCAAAAGCGAGTGAAGATTTTCCAGAACCTGATAGGCCTGTTATAACTACTAGCTTATTTCTAATAATTTCAACATCAATATTCTTCAGATTATGTTGACGAGCACCTTTTATAATTATTTTATCTAATTTTTTCATCATTATTATTGTTTTTTATTGATAATTTGGCAAGCCGGAAAATTACAACTTAATTAATACATTTTCAAAAACCCATTTACAGAATCTTTAATAAATTTTTATAGTATTAAGTCTCACAAATACATAACATTAGATATGAATTCTATTATTAATCATATCCTAATTTCTATGCCACATATGAACGATAAACTGTTTGGGAACTCTGTTATTTTCATGTGCGAACATGATAAAAAAGGAGCTATGGGGCTAATAATTAATAAGTGCTTTAATAAAAATGATTTAAAAGAATTATATGATAATATTAATCACAAATCATCTGAAATTTTAAATTCTATTTCTGAGGTCTATTTGGGTGGACCTGTTTTAGTTGAGAGAGGTATTTTACTTCATAGTGAAAAAGCATATTCAGAGAAATCAATTAAAATTTCAGATGATTTTTTTATATCTAGCGATAAAGAAATATTGTCAGAAATGGTCAGAAATAAGAAATCAACAAAAAAACGTTTGTTTTTAGGTCATTCCGGTTGGAGCGCTGGTCAACTAGAAAGCGAAATTCAAAAAGGTGACTGGCTTATTCAAGAGACCTCTCCTGCTTTTATTTTCAATATTCCAGTTAAACAGATGTGGAACCTCTCCCTTCAGTCTCTTGGAGTCGATTCTTCTGGCACCACGTCTTTTAACGAGGGAGCTTAGCTAGTTAAAATATGAAAAAGTACTTACCTGCATTAGCAGTTATTTCCGCGGCTATACTCTGGAGCTTCGATGGAGTTCTAAGACAAAACCTTTACGCGCTACCCTCATTTCATATTGTTGCGATAGAACATTTAATTGGAGCTATAATCTTTTTTCCTCTTTTATTAAAAGGGTGGAAAGAAATTTTAGCCCTCAATCAGCGCGGTTGGATCTCTATCTTATGGATAAGTGTTTGTGGTGGAATATTAGGTACTTTTTTTTATACAAAGGCTCTAAGCTATATAAATTATATTGATCTTTCCGTTGTAGTTCTTTTGCAAAAATTCCAACCTATTTTTGCTATAGCTTTGGCCGCAATAATTCTTAAAGAAAAAATAACAACACGCTTTTTTGTTTTAGCTGTTGCAGCTATTATAGGAGGATACTTTGTTACTTTTGGCAATCAACCCTTAAATGAGTGGAGTGACAAAACAATTATTGCAGCTCTTCTATCTTTACTCGCTGCTTTTAGCTGGGGAAGCTCGACAGTACTTGGGAAGCATGCATTAAATAAACTATCCTTCAAAACCGTGACTTCTTTACGCTTAACTGTTACTAGCACAATAATGTTCTTTATACTTATTTCAACGGGTGAAGCAGAAACAATCTTTCAGCTTAATTTAGAAAATTGGAAATATATATTTATTATTGTTTTAAGCACTGGCTCCCTAGCTCTCTTTATTTATTATTATGGACTAAATCATTTACCGGCCTCTCATGTGACTCTTTATGAACTATTTTGGCCTTTATCTGCAGTAACAATGGATTGGTATATATATGGTAGAGTAATGTCTATTATTCAATGGTTGGGAGCAATAATTCTTCTTGTAGCAATTTTTTTGCTTTCATCTAAAAATAAAATAGAATCAAATAAGTAAATGTTTCTCTTGGAAGTTTGACAATACAAACTGCAATTTTGTTTACTAAAAATGAAGAATAGTATTACAAAAGGTCTCATATTTTTATTTATAACACTTATTCTTAGTGGCTGCAAAGAAGATCCGCAACAACACTTAGAACTAGGTAAATGGTATGCTCAAAAAGGTCTCGTTGAAGAAGCCATTCTAGAGTTTAAAGAAGTAACTCGATTATATCCAGAAATCCATCAAGGTTTAGATAGAGATGATTTTCAAGCGCTTAGCCAAGCACACTACAACCTCTCGTTAATGTATACTAAAAAAGGCTGGTGGGATTATGCTTTAAAAGAAGCAGAAACTTGTTTTCAAATGCAACCCACTAAAAGCAATTATGAATTGGTTACGCTAATTAAGCAAAGAGCTCGTTTAGAAAAGACAGGTTCTTAATTTAAGAAACTAAATAGTCCCTGAGCGGTGTTCTCCACCATCACAATATATTGTTGAACAGTTAATAAAGTCAGCTTCGGGCTTTAACAACAAAGAAATAGTTCCCGCTATATCTTCTGGCATTGTTGTTCTTCGCATGGGGTTTCTTTTTTTTGTGCTTTCAATCCACTCTTCCCAACGATCCGTAATTTTAGTAAGAGCTCTGGTTGGTGTTATTCCTGCCTGAATAGCATTTGCTGTTATTCCATATTGCCCCAACTCCCAACCAATTTGACGAATTATTGCTTCCATTGCAACTTTAGCTACACTAACAGGTCCATATCCTTCCATTGCTAAATAATTTCCTTCACTGGTTAAGCCCATTATACGAGAGCCCTTCCCAAGTAAGCCTTTGCCAAAAAGTTTTTGCGTCCAGTAAAGTAATGAATTACCCATAACATGTATTGTCATATCCATCTGACGCTGGGTAACGGGCTTTTCACCAAAAAAATTTGTTGTTGTTCCAAATGCAATAGAATGAAGTAAAAGCTTTAATGGCTTACCATTTGTAATTTTTTCAATTTCTGGCAAATATTTATCAATCGTTTCTTCCGATGCCGCATTAGTGTTGAAATAATGACATCGTCCATTTGTAAGTTCATTTACTTGATCAATTGTTTCTTGAGCTAACTTTTTTGCTTCACCTCTATCAAAATGAAAGGCAATAATACCATATCCATCCTTAGCTAACTTTTTTGCAGTTGCGGCTCCGTGTCCCGTAGAGCCTCCTAATAATAATACCCATTCAGACATTTTATTTCTCCAAATTTAAAGATTTAATTTATGCATACAATTTCATCAAAAAAATGATATAGAAATGATTCTCAAATTAATTATATAAATTACCTAAATTAAGATATTATTTAGGAGAAAATTATGTCGCGTAGAGAAAGTTATTCAAAAGAAGATCTAATTAACAGTGGACTAGGAAAGTTGTTTGGCGCAGAGAGAGGTAAGCTTCCAGCTCCACCAATGCTAATGATGGATCGCATTCTACATATCTCTGATGAAGGTGGAAAATACGGTAAGGGCGAAATAAAGGCTGAACTTGATATTAATCAAGCACAGTGGTTCTTTGACTGCCATTTTAAAGGAGATCCCGTTATGCCCGGTTGCTTAGGGCTAGATGGCTTTTGGCAGTTAATTGGGTTTTTTCTTACTTGGATCGGTGGAGAAGGAAAAGGTCGCGCTCTAGGCGTTAAGGAATTAAAATTTAAAGGACAGGTTAGACCTTTTCATGAAAAAATTACTTATCAAATTGATATAAAAAAATATATTACCCGCCCAACTCATATGGTTTGGGGCGACGCTGTTTTAAAGGTTAAAGATAAAGCTATTTATTTTGCTAAAGATCTTCAAGTTGGTTTATTTGAAACTTTAACTTGGGACTATGGTAAAGATCCAGCAACAGACCCTTTTTAATTCTTTCTAAAAATATAACTTATTAAGACTAGGATTTCTTATGGCGTTACGTTGTGGTATTGTCGGGTTACCAAATGTTGGTAAATCTACTATTTTTAATGCTCTTACTAAATCTTCTGTACCTGCAGAAAATTACCCCTTTTGTACAATTGAACCACACATGGGAATTGTTTCTCTACCTGACTCAAGACTCCCTAAACTTAAAAGTATTTTTAATCCAGAAAAAATAACACCAGCATCAGTTGAATTCACTGATATCGCAGGGCTAGTTAAAGGGGCAAGCAAAGGAGAGGGACTAGGAAATCAATTTTTAAGTCAAATTCGACAAGTATCTGCAATTATCCATGTAGTAAGATGTTTTGAAGATGAAAATATTACCCATGTTGAAGGGAATATAGATCCTCTACGAGATGCTGAGCTTATTGAAACTGAGCTTTTGCTAGCAGATCTAGAAACTTTAGAAAAGAGCGTGTATAGATTAAATAAGCTAGCAAAAAAAGAGAAGAAAGCTCAAAAAGAACTTAACATAGTTCTAAAATTAAAAGCGCACTGCGATGAAGGTAAAATGGCAAGGACCTTTAATGCAGAAGAAGAAGAGTTCGAAATAATAAAAAGTCTTTTTCTCCTTACTAGAAAACCAATTCTATATGTTGCTAATGTTGATGAAAACGAAATTTTAAAAAGTAATACAAACTTACATGTTAAAGCACTTTATGATCTTGCCAAAAGAGAAAATAATAAAGCCATAAGGCTCTGTGGAAAGATAGAACAAGAGATTGCCACATTGGATGAAGATGAGAAAGATATGTTTATGCAAGAATATAATTTAAATGAGCCCGGACTTAATAAATTAATTCATACCAGCTTTAAATTATTAGGTTTAGAAACTTATTTTACTGGTGGACCAACTGAGGTCAGGGCCTGGACAATTAAAAAAGGGGCAACAGCTCCAGAAGCTGCAGGAGAGATTCATACTGACTTTCAAAGGGGCTTTATTAAAGCAGAAGTAATTAAATATGAAGACCTACTTACGCATGGTTCAGAAAAAAAAGTTAAAGATGCAGGCTTGGCTCAACTAGAAGGAAAAGATTATATTGTGCGTGATGGTGATTGTATTTTTTTCCATTTTAATGTTTAGGATCTAAAATGTGGTTTTTCATGACTTTTTCATATGTGTTGATTGTCCTTTCAGGTTTTGGGCTTACCTTAATTGGCATAAATCATTATTTTGATATTTGGGCTCAAAACCATATAACATTAGATTTAATAGTCAGCATTATTTTTATCGCTGGTCAAACATTAGTTATGTTCTTTTTTGTTGGTACAGGTGTTAATGTAAGAGAATATCTTGAGTCTCACCTTGAACTGGGGGACAACCTTTATAAACAAATGTTTGCTATAAAGAGAAAACTTTACCCTCCAACAATGATGCTAACTATGCTTTTTATTGCAATGGTAATTGTAGATGGAGTTTTTTTTATAAAGCTAAATACAAGTGGAAGTATATCTGAATGGTGGTTTCATGTGCTTTATTTATTGACGATATATTATTTTTATAAAGCTACTGCTATTCAGCACACTTCATTCAAAGAGAGCACTGAAATCGTCCTAGCTATGACTGGAACTTCGAGAGAAGTAAAGTAGTTAGAAACTAATTTTCCATTTTCCAGAAAGCAATACCACCAGCTTGCTTACCTATTTCAGCAACAGCAACGGCCTTTAATTCTTTTAAGTCAAAAATTTCCACTGAACCAGGTTCTTTTCCTATTCCCTCAACTGAAACAAAAGCATAACGACTATCAGGAGAGATAACAACGCCGTGCGTAACTTTACGTGTATTATTAAACTTTGCTATTTCTTTACCAGTTTTTAAATCCCAAACTCCCGTTTTAGCAGCACCTTTATAAGTAACAACAAGGTGTCTTCCATCCTGAGTCACTTCACAATTATAAGGCGCTTTATCTGTTTTGAAAGTGCGTATTACTTTCCAGCTTTTTACATTGATTTCTACCACATTGTCCGTACCATTATTTACTACATAGAGTAAATCATCATTTGGGTGGGGGGATACCCATGTAGGTTTCTCTGGTGGCATCTCATGGTTCATTTCTCCCATGGCTGCTATTTCATTTTTATCTTTATTAGACGTCCCTTTATTTTTACTCATTTTCATGCTCCCATGATCCATTTTTTTCATATTATGACCACTATGAGCATTCATTTTCTTTTGAGGGGGGGATGTAGACATGGTCCGTGTAACTTGCATTGTCATTGCATCAATTTCATATAAAATGCCTGACATCATAGCAACTGAATAATGTTTTAGTCCATTATTTAACAATCTAGATCCGTGCGGCATAATACCTGTTTCAACTCGGTCAATTTCAATCATTTCATCTGGATCGACAATCGATACAGTGCTTGGCTCCGTATGACCTCCATGTAAATTAAAATTAACAATATATATTAAACCAGTGGCATTAGAAATTCCCATTGTTGCTGGAAATAATCCTAGCTCTACACGATCAACCATTTCATCTGAGCCTGTTTTATATTTATACAAATGACCATAAGGAAGACCGTGAGCCATTGATAGATACCAATAATCACCATCTGGTGATACAGTTATTCCATGAGGACCTTCAATTTCTAATGGCCAAACACCAACTGGAATACGTTTTTCAACATGTGCTGTTTTACCATCAAACCTAATAAGAGCAACTTCATCTTCAGATTCTGTTGCACAATAGATATAATAATCTTTGGCACTTAGTGAAAAAGTTGCAATCAAGGATATTAGTATAAATTGAGTAAATCGTTTCATTTTAAATCCTAGTTAGTTCCCATTTGTTTTTGATCTTCTAATTTGATTGCCCACAAGCCATTATTCATATCTGAAAAATAAATCAGGCCTTTGTACGGCATTGTTCCCCAAACATTTGGGCGATTTGCTACAAACCCTTTAGGATCACTTGACATAAAAAAAGCAATCTCTCTTCCTTGAGCATATATATCTCCCATTAACTCACCTGATATATCTACGACTCGTAGCCCTCCTTGGTAATATGAAGCTAATAAAGTATCTCCATGAACCCAGTGATTATGAGAGCCAGCCTCTGGAACTTGATAAACCGCTGTTTCTTTTGGGTCACTTGGGTCTGTAAAGTCAAGGAAATGAAACCCTCCAGCCATACCAAATGGGCCACCATATTCATCGCCAGTGATAAGATAAAATTTATCTGATGATTGACTTATAAAAGGAAAAGCTGCATGATTATGACCATTTGGATCTGCCATCCCACCTAACTTAATCGGGTTTCCCGGGCTTCCATCGCCATTAGCCATAGCAAGAAAAGGGTTATACTGGTTCTTAGAGCGGTCCTTTTCATTGAATTTTTTTGCACCAACATCTACAACGTGAACACCATCTGCCCAATTAGATGAATATGCAAGACCATCTATTACCCAAACATCATGAACTCCATGACCTGGAGTATCTAGTTCATAGCGACCCACTCTTCGTGGTTTAGAGGGGTCTTCAATATTAATTACGTCGTATTTACGACCATTATTAACAGCATAAACATGATTTTCATATATAAATACATTATGAACTCCACCTGTCATATCATCATTATACTCTGCTGTAATTTTTACATTAAATGGATCTCTAATATCTAGAACAACAAATCCATTTTTTCTATTTGATGCGCCTTCTCTAGTAATGACAGCTACTTCACCATTCTCTGAAACTTTGACATCGTTTACCGTTCTCGCGTCAACTGTAACGGTATCAATGATATACATATTCTCAGGTTCTGTTACATCCCAAAAATAAGCCTCTCCATTCGCACCCCATGTTCCTGTAGCAGCAAAGTCTTTCCCTTTATGCTTACCTACTCCAGGCCATACCCATAAATCTGAAGTATTCACACCATCAACGGTTCCATGGCCTACAACCTTAACTTCTTTTTTAACATTTCGTTGGACAACTTCAACTGTTTTTCTTGCTGAAAAACCTCCAGATTGCGCAATTACAGTAAAAATACCTGGAGTCTCTGCTACAAATTTTCCATCTTTATTAATTAAAGCTGATGCTGGCAATCCAATGCCATACTCTGCACGACCTGTGTAAGAATAAGTTATAGGGATGTCTTTTATAACCTTATTAGACCTATTCATTGCTCGCGCGTTGAATTGTAAGACATCTCCAGTTCTAATTTCAGATTCATCAGCCGTCAAGCTAATTTTGCGAACAGGGTTTTTCGATACTTTTATTTTTAAGCTCTCTTTAATATCATCAACTGAAGCAATCAGTGTAATCTTACCAGATTTTTTTGCTATTAAATTTCCATAACTATCAAATTCAGCAACATCTGAATTACTTGATGAAAGTAGCACCTTTGATTCTGTCCTTTTTAAATTTGCTTTATCAAAAACTTCTGTTTTATAATTTACAGATGTTCCGACATATACTTTAGAAACCGGTTCATTAAAGACAATCCTATCCAATGGTGGAAAAGGAACCTCAACCGGCATACTTCCCATCACTCTATCTTCTCTTTTCTGAGCTATGCTTCTAACACTTAAGCTTAACTTCCCTGGTTTAAACGCTTTAATTGTAACTGTAGCAACGCCTGTAGAATCACTTATTCTTGGACTTGATTCTAATGCACGCCTTGGTCTACCATAAACGTAGAAAGGAGTATTGGCTAACTTTCCATCAGCATCAACAAGTTTAATAGTAACCGTTCTGGTTTCACCAATGTTTAATGAGATGGAGTCTGGCTCAAAAACAAAGCTGTGCTTCGCTTCTTTTTTTTCAGAATTCTCTTGTCCCAAAGCAAGACTAAAAGTGATTAATATAAGTATATATAGTTTTTTCATAGTTTTCTCCAATTTTTTATGACGCACTTGATTCTTTTTCTAAATCCTCTTTTTATGGTGCACCTGATCCTTTTTCTAAATCCTCTAATTGAATACAATAGAGCCCTGAATTCATATCTGCAATGAATATATAATCTTTATAAGGCTGAGCTCCCCAGACCATTGTTGAGTTAGGGATTTTTCCTTCTTTATGTGCAGAAAGGTATACAGCAATCTCGCGCCCTTGATTATAAATATCGCCAAGTAATTCACCAGATATATCTACAAAGCGCAATCCTCCTTGGTAAAAAGCAGCCATCAAGACATCATCATATACCCACATGTTGTGAGATCCTGCCTCTGGAACCTGATAGACCGCATCTTCTTTAGGGTTATCCGGGTCTGTAAAATTTAAAAAATGAAAGCCTCCTCTTGGGTTTGAAGGCTGTCCTTTAGTAGCCATTACACCCCAAGGAAAAGTCTCATCTCCCCCTATAATATAAAAGTTGCCCGTTGACTTACTTAAAAATGGAAAGGCCGCGTGATTTAAGCCATTTGGATCGCCCATTTCAGCTAGTTTAATTGGATTTGATGGACTTCCCTTGCCCGCTTTTGCTAACAAAGGGTTAAACTGCAACTGAGAGCGATCAGCTTCATCAAATTTCATTCCACCAATGTCTACCGCAACAACACCGTCACTCCAATTTGAAGAGTAGGCTATACCATCTTCAATCCAAACATCATGAAGGCTGTGACCAGGTGTATCTATTTCATAGACTCCAACACGTCTTGGTTTTGAAGGATCGTCAATGTTAATAATATCATATTTACGGCCATTATTTACAGCATAAATATGATTTTCATATATAAATACATTATGAACTCCGCCTGTCATGTCATCATTGTACTCTGCTGTTATTGTCACATTATATGGATCTGTAACATCTAAAACCACAAAGCCATTTTTTCTATCTGAGGCGCCTTCTCTTGTCATAACCCCTACGCGTCCATCTTCAGATATTTTCACATCATTTACAGTTCGCGCATCTACAGTTATCGTATCAATAACGATCATACTATCAGGATTGGTAACATCCCAAAAGTATGCTTCTCCATTAGATCCCCATGTGCCAGTAACTGCAAAATCTTTTCCTTTGTGCTTATCTACTCCAGCCCAAACCCATAAGTCACTGGTAAGGACGTCAGTTATCAGCCCATGTCCAATAAGTTTTGCTTTTTTCTGAATATTTCTTGGGACAACTTTAATTGTTTTCTGGGCTGAATACCCACCAGATGAAGCAATAAGAGTATACATACCTGCAGTTTCAGCTACAAATCTACCATCGTCAGTTACTAACCCTGCTGCCGGTAAACCAAACATGCCGTAATCTGCTTTGCCAACATAAGTATAGGTTATTGGTGCATCATTTATAGCTCTATCACTTCTATTTAAAGCTTTTGCATTCAAAGCCAGTACATCCCCAGTTCTAATTTCCTCTTTATCAATAGAAAGAGTCACTTTACGTGTTGGGTTTTTAACTACACGAATATTAAAAGACTCTGTAAGGCCCTCAACTGTAGCAGACACTGTTGTCTTGCCCGTTTTCTTTGTTTCTAAGTTTCCAAACGCATCAAAATCAGCTACACCTGAATTGCTTGATTCCAATTTTACGTTTAACTCTGATCTGTTTAAATCTGCTTCATCAAATACTTCAACAGATAATGCTGTTGCTGTTTGGACGTAAAGCTTTGATGGTTTTTGATTAAAAATAATACGATCTACAGGAGGTGAAGGCACATTAACAACTAAAGCTCCTCTAATTCGATCGTCACGTTTTATTGTAATAGTCTGAGTGCTTAAACTTAATCTCCCTGGCTTATGCGCTGTAACTGTAACAGTTGCAACGCCTGTGGAATCACTTATTCGAGGAGAGACTGATAAAGTTTTTCGTTGACCAAATACATAAAATGGATTTTGAGCAAGGTTCCCACTCGCATCTAATAACTTAATCGTCACTTCCTTTGATTCGCCAACCCGCAATTCGATTGAGTCCGCTTCAAATTCAAAATTGAATTTTTTGTTATCTTGTCCCATTATTATTGAAATCAACAGTAATGGTAAAATTAAATATTTCTTAATGTTCATTTGTAATACCTCCTATAATTCATCGTGTACTTAAATTGGTCTCGAATATACAAAACTTTTATTTTAAAATGGTCTTTTCAGTTAAAAAACTTTTTTAACGATTTTTAAAAAATATATATATGGTCAACTGCTCGTTCATTTTTTTCAATTCAAGAAATACATTTCCTCTTTCCTAAGAGAGCTTTACGGTTATAAACCAAAGTCTTTTCAGCAAAACCTTAGTTTAATTTTTTGACCATTCTGGCGGACTACAATCACAAAATTTTCTTATTTGTGATACCTGATTTACAATTTCTTCTCGACTAAGCTTTTCTCCCCAGGCTGGCATAAAATGACTTTTGTTCATTATTCTACCACCACCATATATTGTTTCAAATAAAGTATCATCTGCTCTTTGTCCAATTATTTTACCATCTGCTAAATTACCCGGAGGGACTCGTAAGAATTCCGCATTAAAACCATCCCCTCGTCCTTTGAGACCGTGACAAGGAGCGCAAGTTGAAGAATATTGATTTGAAATTGGGTACGGTTTATATTCGATTAAATTTAAATATTCATTTTTTTCTTCACTTATTGCATTGGAGAAGTAAGATTGAAGAAGAGGCATGAGCTTTGGGTCCATCGCTGTTTTTGGCATAATACTTTCAGGCATAACCATGTGCGGTACTTGAATACCCATTTTAATATATCCATCAAATAATCGATTACCTGAATTTGATAAACTTGGTCCTATTTGACCACCCTTACCATTTAATTCATGACA
>Ga0114994_10000289_pt1 | contig 32234 bp, 20 predicted proteins | sample ArcticOcean_MG_C_9_FD_87043 | JGI IMG/M metagenome (GOLD analysis project Ga0114994, IMG submission 87043) | Marine microbial communities from western Arctic Ocean - ArcticOcean_MG_CB2_152 | ecosystem: Environmental > Aquatic > Marine > Oceanic | place: Arctic Ocean: Canada Basin | collected...
CCCTCGCGTTCGTCTTCTGGTTCCGCACGTTTTCCTTGGCGCGGCGCGCCTTGTCCCCCTCCGCCCGACTGGCGTAGGCCCGGTCCATGGTGGGCACGACGACCATGGGCTTGGGCGGGGCACGCGCCGCGGCGGCGTCGTCGGCGAGATTTGTTTTCGACGCCTTGCGGGGCATCTTCTCCGGCGCTTTTTTGGCCCCCGCCATGGCGAGCCACGTGCTCCGGTAGGGCTCCGGGAGCTTGCGTTCTAGAGGCAGCGACCCCTGCGTCTGCTTCAGGGCGAGCAAAGCGGCGTTCTCCTTCGCGACCGTGTCAGAGGCGAAGGCCTCCGCCGGGCAGAACCCCAAATCGAACTCGGGGCCCCGCCGCTTGGGATCGGGCACGACACACCGCAGGCGGTGCCCCTGCTTGGGGGCTGGCCGGGCCGGGTGCCAGCGCGGCCGCGGCCGCTTCTCGCGCTGGCACCAATCGCCCAGCAGCTGAGACGGGAGCTTCTCGTGCGTGCGCAGCGTGAGCCCCTTGACCTCCTTGGGGCCCTTGTCCGTGAGCTTGGACGCGATGCGCTGGTCCCGCGAGCCCTTGCCGACCCACTTCTGCTGCTCGCCGTCCCAGCAGAAGCCGTGCGACGGCCGCTCCGGCCTATTTCTGCAGGCGCACCGCCGCTCGCACTCGCAGCGCGGCGGCCCCTGCTCTTTCTTGCCCTTTTTTTTCTTGTCCGCTTTGCTTGGTGGCGGGGGCTTGTCGCGGCCCATCGCGTATCACTACTGTGCCGACAGCAGCGTTGCAGCACGCGTATGTAAACAGCAGCGGGAGCTTGTGTGGTTATGCAGCGGTTGCACCAGTGCTCCTCGCTACGCACGCGTGCGCAGACGGCAGTAAGAACAGCGATTATTTTGGCTCAAGCACCACTTGCACCTGTGTGCTTCGTTCAGCTGTATCGCTGCATACAAAGCATACAAAAAAAACTAACCTGTGGCAAAACGGGTTTCGCTGCGTCGTCGACGCGTCCGGACGCGTCCGTACTAGTGGAGCTAGTCGCAATAAGTAATCACACACACTCGTCCGTACTAGTGGGGTAGGCTAGTGGGGCTAGTCGCAAAAAGTAGTCACACACACACGTCATCCCAAAAACTCAGGAGCGAGACACCCGACCACCGAGCACGCCACCGCCGCGAGAACAGGTGACCCCCCCCCCACGAAGGCCACTACTCCACAAAAGGTTAGAGGCTCGTCAGCGCCGGCTCCCGCGTAGCACCCTTCCGCCGGCTCATGAAAATCTCGCGCTTGCGCTCCCGGGCGTACTCCGCATAGCCCGGGTAGTCCAGGTACACCACGCTATCATCTTGGTCAAAAATGGTCACGTCCGGCGCGTCGCCGTCGCCCTCGTCCGCGTTCGGGACCTCGATTTGATCGTCGGCCGCGCAGAAAATCAGCTTCTTCTCCACGAACTCCTGCCGGTCGATTTGTATTTGGACGTCGCCGGGCACGTCGTCGATGACGAGTGCAGCTAACAGCTTCGCGGCCACCATGCCGTGGTACAAAAAGGCGAAGACCACGATCCTGTACGCATTGGTCCAGTGCGTCAGGAACTCGCCCGTGTACGCGATGATTATACTATTCGTGAAGACCGCGATGTAACTGAGTAACTCGATGATGTCCGCCCAGCTGCCAATGTCCTCGGCGTTCTCGGGCCACGGCCTTCGCGACATCACACTAATGTTCCAGGCGTCCACGCGGATTTGCGCGTAGGCGTTTATCAAAGCTAAGAGGGGTGCCAGCGGCAACGCGGCCACGAAGAGCACCGTGTACCCATAAATCAACACCAGGTCCCGGTAGTCCGCGAACGTGCCGAGCATCTGGTGGTACTCGTCCAATTCAAATTCTCGTTCCGCGGGACTGACCTCCCGTCCCGCGTACTCCTCCTCCTCCGGCGGCTCTTCGCCCAAGGCCGCAAATTCATCTAAGCGATCCTGCTTGGCCATCTCGTCCAGATCGGCCCGCCTCTTCTCCTGGATTCGATCCTTCTGCCACAGAAAGTGGGGGATCATGATCTCCTTCACATTGGCTAAGACCACTTTCGAGATAAAGATAGCCTGGAGCTGCTTGTTGAGTTCGGACATACACGTCCCTTTGCACGAGTAGTTGCCCGCGATGGGCTGCAGCACGCTTCTATTCGCTTGCAACTGCTTGAAGAAGGCTATGTAGATGTAACTAAAGAAGGAGTTGATCGACTGGAAAATGAACACTTTCTCGGTCAACTTATCGGTAAAGGCCGTGTCCGTGGAGTGGTTCTCGTACTTGTTCAACGCTAAAGCGAGTTCGTTAAACACGTTCTCCAGCATAAAAATCTGCGCGGCCTGAGCTATACTAACAAGTGTATTGCCGATCTCGCCGCTGAAGTCCACGCCGAGACTTCGGGGAATGCCGTAGTTCTTGATGCACTTCGGACTGCCGCTGAACTGCCGCTGCCCCTCTGAACAGTTCCAGTGCCTCGAGTTAAACAGGTTGTTCCGCACCGCTAGAAACGCTTTGAGAAAGAACGTCGCGCAGACCAAAGCCATGACCGCGGTAGACGCCACAATGATCACGGTCCAGGCGATCAAACTGCGCCGCGCGGCGATCTCCGGCGGGAAGTACTTGACCTCCTCGCCGTCGATGGGCGAGTTGATCTCGATCACCAGATCGGATTCCAAAAAGTCCGGCCGCTCCTCCTCGATGTCCTCGATGCCCACCATACCCCACTCCATGCTGTAGCGGCTCTGTTTCCGCTTCCACGTCTCTAGGAAGACGGTCGCCCACACGGACATGACGATGCAGAAGAACGGGATGACCGGGGCGTTCACGCCGCCCGTCGTGCAGCTGACCATCCACACGATGACTCCTAAGATAGCGGCAATGCCCGCCTGCTCCGTGTAATGCCCTAGAAAAACAAAGTAGAGCCCGATCTTCTCCCCGAAGTAATCTTTGATCTTCGTAAAGGGCTGGGCCCAGGGCCAGCCCCAGTACACGAGCCACTTCGCCTGGCACGCCTGGAGTTCGCTCCGATCGTGCAGGGGAAAGGCCGCCATGATGATCTCCGCTTTTATGAGCTTCTCCAGGACGAGTCCACCGCCGTTTTCGTTCGGGTCGGCGCGGATGATGGACATGATCAATTTCACTCGATCCACGGACCGGAACATGGACGACGTTCTCGGATATTTTTGATACAACGCTTGCAATTCGGGGTTCGAGCGGTACTCGCCGTAGATGCACTCGTAGTACGCGTAGGGGCACTGGTCCTCCGTGTCCGTGATGGCCGTCTCCATGGGGAAGCCCTTATAGGTCCAGCCGTTCTTGCGCGGGTAGACGTCGAACTCGTCCGGATCCAGGGGGTCCGGCTGGCCGTCAAGCAAACGCTGCTTCACGGTCCTTTCATCCAGTCGGAAGCGCATGTTCAGGCGGTCCGCTTCTTCTTCCAGCCTCTCTCGAGAAGCCCGTACTTTAATGAACACCTTGTCGAACTTCCGCGACTTGTACTGCTCCGTTCCCAGGTCCGCGTTCTCTAACGCAGAAACAATGTTCCGCATACTATTTCTCCTTTGGAGGCCTGAAGTGAGCACGTGGCCTTCATCTTTTATGGACGTGACTATAACGAAGTCATAATTCCAGTTCTGGCCCTCCTCCCTACTCTGGAACTCGTCCTTCACGAAGCGATACTCCGGGAAGTCTTCTACTTGTGCCGTGGCCATGTGCAATAATTGCTTCAGACAGAACATGACGAAGGCGATGTTCGCGAAGATGGTCAGGCCCGGCGTGAATTGGGAGATGACCCCGTACGGGAAGTAGACGACGTCGAGCGGTGCTACTGTTGGGGCTAGTGTCGCGTTCGTGGTGTTTGAAATGTTCAGGGCTTGGAGGAACCGATGCTCCCAGTCGATGAACCCGGCTCCCAAGTCATCGAGGGGTCGGTGCGGCAATACGAGAGATCCGAGAAACGCTACGACAGGTACGGCGACGGCGATCAAGCTCCATCGTAACGCTTGCGGGTCGGGCATGCGCGCTCTTCTGGCTTGCGCCGACTCGGCCCGGGACCGCCGTGTTGGCATCCGTGCCGGCGGCGCCCGGGCCGCGGCGGCGTCCCACAGGCCCGGCGCCGGGCCGTCGGCGCCGGCATTCCGGTGGCGCATGGCTGCTGCTGCTGCTGCCCTCGCGTGCGTGGGAGGCCGCACGCGTTTGGGCCACGGCTGTCGTCCTTTTTGGCTGCCCTCGAGCTCTCTCCTCGATGCAAAGCCTGCGAAATGAGAGGAACCAGAGAGGCCGAACGGCCCAGAGCGAAGCGCGTCCATCTACCCGAGGACTTGTCGCAGCGGTCGTATCTGTGGACACACGAATAAAAAGTTTAGGCTCGGGTTTTGCCCAGAGTTCAGTCTCCGCGTGTTTGCTACGCTGGCTCGATCGCAGCGCTCAAAAATCGGACACAGGAATCATTAATTGTAACAGTGCAGACGCACGAACGCAGAGATGGCAGGCCTTACGGGCTTCGCGGATGCCAAACGGAGCGCCCCGGCGACATTGGTACAAAAACCAGCCACGACAACGCCGCCGCAGCGCTCCAATGGGGTTCGCGATTGCTTCGCGATTGCCGCAAAACCAGTAAGCGGTTTCGCGCCGGCCAAGCCCGTCGCGGGCGGGTTCGCCGCCGCGAAGCCCGTCGTCGCGCGCACGGGCGCGGCCGCGATTCCGCCCGGGCGTTGTGGCGGCGTCGTGCCGCGCGGGACGCGCTTGTCAAACGCCATGGTCTCGGGCGGCAGCGCGCGACGGGTCGTGGCGGCGCCGCGCGCGTCGCCGTCCTCGCGGGACACCTGCGAGGACTGCGGCTGGCGCGACTGCCAGTGCGCGCACCGCAAGGTGGCGCGCGTGGTCAAGGCGCCGCTGCCCCAAGGCGCCGCCTGCCGTGTGTGTTTCTGCGGCGAGGAGGACGAGCCCCTGTGGAGCCCGTGCGCGTGCCGCGGCGAATCCGCGTACGCCCACGCGTCCTGTCTGCGCAAGTGGGCCGAGCTGGCGACCGTCAGCACCGCGGCGTCCTACGAGTGCCCGACGTGCAAGACGCGGTACACCGGGCCCACCGCGGTCGCGTTGGCCGTCGACCGCGTCGACTTCGAGTTCGACCGCTCGGGGCCGGCCTCTAGGCACGCCGAGGTAGCCTGCGCGAACCTGGTCGTGGTCGGTTTAAGAGACGGCGTCGCCGTCGACGAAACTTTACTGCGGAGGATGCTCCGGAAGGAGACGCGGCGCGACCGCATGGAGAGCGTGCTCGCCTCCATAAAGAAATGCGAGCTGAAGCGCGACAAGGCCATCGAAGCGACGAAAGAATCTCTGTTAGACGTCGATGAGCCCGCGCTGCGGACGCGCTGCGACGCGCCCGCGACGACGGCCGCCGAGCAGCTCTCGCGGGCGGACTCGCGCTTGGAGCTGGCCTTTGTGTTGGCGGAGCGATGCGTCCGGCGCCTGAACGACAACGATCGCCATCGGGAGGAGGACCGGAAACTGGGCGTCGCCGCCGCCGAGGCGCTCTCGCTCGCGCAAGCGGCGCACGGCGACGTGAAACGCATCCTCGGGGAGAAGCACGACGACACACGGCGCCACCTCCGGTGCGTCGGGCGCCTCCACGCGCTCGACAAGCACCTCAAGGAGGCCGTGGCGCAGCAGAAGAAGCGCGAGGATTTGGCCGAGCGGCTGGCGCGCGTGTAGACTGTTAGTTTCATATAAATTGCATGTTCAGTTACAACAACTTACACGATGGGGGCGAAGAGGTGGGCGGAGTATACGCTGTATTGATTATATTCTCCTCCATTGATTATATTCTCCTCCTCGTTTATCTTTCGGCGACCCGTGCACCACAAGCCGCTGCCGCTCAGACATAGGCCAGCTAGATCCATACCGTTGGGGGACGCAATAATCTGCAAGCACTCCACGGGGCCACGAGAAATGTCGGGGATCGAGATGATTTGGATTCTGCGACCGCTTTGTTCACTGACATATAATCTTTTGTTTCTAAACGCGACGCCCACGGGTTCATTGAACTCGCATGGTTTCGAGCTTCGCCGCGCATCTTCATACTCATTTTCCTGCCAGTACCAATCTTCTTCTAGAAGTTCCGGGGCGTCCTCTTGACTGCCGATGGTCCTCACAAACTCGCGTGTCCGCCAGTTAAATATTTTGATCGCCTGGTTAAACGTGTCCGCAATGAAGCACAAATCCTCGTCTAATCCCATGCCGTGTGGCTCGCGCAGGTCACCAGCAATAGGTTCGGGCAGCTTTCCAAACTGATACAGATGCGCCGCTGTCGTACTATCGAAGACATCAACTTGCCCTAAACCATCACTGCCAGTGGCAAGTAAAACCAACCGATTACCAGAAAGCGTTATGTCCCGTGGCTGGATGTACTCATCATCCCCGTCACCAAAGAACATATCGATCGACTGTAAGACTTTCGCAGGTGATTAACGCTTCACACTGTCCCCTGTAGGGTCGGGTTCGATCCTAAATGGCCAACGATCCGCTTCTTCGTCCGCCTCTAGCCGCACGCGGCAGATGAGGCTGTCGTCTAAGATGACCCACGCCGTGCCGTCTCCACATAGAGCCACTTGACGAGGAAAGTATATGTTGTGGCATAAAACGGCGCACTCTTCTCCTTCTGATGAAAGTTGGACAAGTCGCCTATTCATATAATCAGCAACAAGCACACCGTCGGCCAGCGCCGTCACGGTATATGCGTGTTCAAAGCCCTTGACTTCGCGCGCCGGGCGGTACAGCCCTCTGCAGCGCCTGCGCCACGCACTGCGCCAGCTCTTGCAGACAGAAGCGACGTGTTTGAGGCAGCCTTCGCGGGGACCGATAAGCCGGAGCATACGGCACATCACATCGTCTGAGTGCAGGGCGCGATGCGAGCGCGCAGCCGTCGCAGGGGTCGACATTGTCGTGAATACAAGTTATAGAAGCTTGCGCAGGCCGCGTGCTCATTGAATCTGGCCCATGGCGCGGCCTATAATACGTGCGGGTTTCTTCGAATGCAAAACGGGTTGCGTGCTCGGGATGCTCGCACGTAGTTCGGCAAAGTCATCCTTTTCCCCAGCATCGCTGCGAGAGCACTCGTGCTGCGCTCGCAAGCTCCCAGCCGAGCTGTGCTGCCTACTGCTAAACACATTGTAAGCCCCAGGAGAATAGCTAAGCGTTAGAGTGCAAGCCTCACTGATCGATTAAAATGTCAGCACAGCTCGCGGACGACTCCTCCGACGGCAACGACGCGAATCTAGTCGGTTTGCGCGCCCTAGGCGAGGACCCGCCGCTCGTTGACCCGTCATCAGATTCGTTCGAGCTGGACCTTGGCGGTGGGCGACGAGTAACTATACCGATGGACCGGGGAGCACAGCGCCGCGGCATCGGCGCGTCTGGAACGGAGGCGGCGTCGGAGACGGGCGCCGTGGTCTGGGACGGTGCGGTACTCCTGGCGCGCGCGAATCAGATGTTGCCCCCAAAGCGGAAGCGCAACGTGCTGGAGCTGGGAGCCGGTTGTGGTTTGGCGGGCCTCGCCTGGGCGTTGACCGAGGACTGCGATCTCACGCTCACGGACCGGCCGCACCGGCTCCAAGCCTTGCGAGAGAACGCGGCGCGCAACGGCGTGGCCGCGACCGTGACCGCGCTCGACTGGACGCGGGTAATGGACGACGCGCGCGCGGACTGCTTCGACGCGATAATCGATGGTCGACCGGGGTCGAGCTTCTTCGGCGGCTTCGACGTCGTCCTCGCGGCGGACTGCGTCTACGACGAGGCCCTCGCGACACCCCTATGTCGTACGATCTCCTACGCGATGGCGGCGTCGTCGGTCGCTCTCGTCACGATCGACGAGGCGAACCGGCGGCCCGGGGCCCTCAAGGCGTTCCTGCGCATCGCCGAGCGCGCCTTTAGTTTGCTTGAAGAGGTGCCGATGGCTTCGCGCGGCTGGAGCAAAGGTGAGGATCGCGAGTCCATCCGGCTCTTCGTGCTCCGCGGCCCGAGACTGTTCGACTCGCGGGAGCCGCTGCGAATCGTGGTAGCGGGGCCCTGCGGCTGCGGCAAGACGACGATAGGGAAGGCGTTGGCGGCGGTCCTCGACCTCCCGTTCATCGAAGGCGACGACCTGCACCCCGAGGCCAACGTCGCCAAAATGGCGTGCGGCGAGCCCCTCACCGACGCGGACCGGCTGCCCTGGCTCCAAACGGTCTCGGCCGCGTTATGGAATAAAACCGTAGCTCTAACCGAGGAGGCCGTCGAGGCCAAACTCAGGGCCATCATGCTCGAGCTGGAGCAAGTGGACTACGTGCCGCCGCCGCCCCCGCTGGGCGCCGTCGCGAGCTGCTCGGCGCTGAAGAGGAAGTACCGCGACGAGCTCGGCCCGGTATGCATCGCCCTCCTCGACGTGCCCGAGGCCGTGGCGCTGGCCCGCGTGCGGGCGCGCGTGGGCCACTTCATGCCCGAGTCGTTGGTCGCGAGCCAGTACGACGCGCTCGAGATGCCCGGCCGCCGGGGGGCGTTCGTCTTCGACGGAACGCTCGAGCCGTCCGCGCTCGTCGACACGATCATCGAGACGGTCGCCCGGTGCGATTCCTAGGACATCCATGCGCGATACATGGCATAACTAGATTTTGTTGGTAGATTTAGCCAGAGGGGGAGGCGATCACCGCCGCGACCGCGCCAGGGCGTCCAGCGCGCGCTCCGCGAGCGCGAGGTAGACGAGGAAGAAGATGACCAGAGCCAGCGCGCACCGCCCGACGCCGGGCGCGCGCCGCACGTCGTAGTGGTCCAGCACGTCCTCGTCCGGCGCGAGGTCCACGCTGTCGTAGCCGAAGTTGTCCTGCAGCAACGCCATCCACGCGTAGTACAGGTGGTTGCACCGCGTGTACCAGCGCCAGCCCAGCGGGATGTCCGAAGTGAGTAACAAGTACCCTGAACTTAATAAGTTGCAGGTGATGTACGTCGGGAGCAACGCATTGGCCGCGTCGCCGTCCGGCGCGAAGGCCGCGATCATCTGCGCGATCGCTAATCCAGTAATAGCTGTGAGATAGAACAGCCCGAAGCTGATGAGGAAGGACCCTTGCAAGCCCACGGCGAAGAAGACCATGGCGAAGTAGAACAAAGAAAAGGGCAAGATAATCACGCACTCTTCTATCGTCTTGGCGATCAAGGCCGTCGCCGGTGTATAACAGCCGTCGGCTGTCTCTCGTAAGAAAATAGGTCTCTCTTGGACGAGCTGGGGCATGTACACCGCGGCCCCATAACCCGTTAAAACAGTGACAAACCAGAGGACCCCGGCCGAGTTCATGGCCGCGTCCGCATCGCGCTTCTTCCGCCCTTCGCCCCAAAAGAGGGACATCATCACCAATCCATAAAGCACCTTGTCGCCTAACCGTGTCATGACGTACTCGATGTCGCCGAAACTTCTCAGCGAGCGGTACCGTAGTAAAGTAAAGACGCCGTGCGGGAGGGACGTGGCCACCGCCAGTTTCCGTCGCGGATCGTCCCGCGTCCACGCGAGGGACCCGGGACACGCCTCCCGCAAGCGCGCCGCGGCCGCGTCCGGGTCGTCGTTATCCTTCGCCGTCGACGCGAGGAACTGTACCCGCTTCAGGGTAGCGGCGTGGACGGGGTGTTGCTTCCACTTCTCCGCGACGTCCATGCCCTTGTCCCTGGCGTCGCGCATCGCGTACAGCAGATGCTCCGCCAACGAGTCGCCGTCGATATATGCTGAATCTAACGACTGGGAAATGTAGGTCGCCAGGGGGCCGTGGCTCCCCTCGCCGGGCGGCGCCGCCCAGGCCACGCGCCCCGAATCCAACGCGACCACGTCGTCGATTAGGAGGCGGAACGCCCGCGACGACGGGGCATGCAACGTCGCCGCCACTACTCTACTCCCGTCTTTGGCGAGCTTTTTTACGGCCACCAAAATATTGTCGGCCGTCGCGGCGTCCAGGCCAGTCGTCGGCTCGTCTAGTAGCAACACGGGCGGCTTGGAGACTAACGCAACCCCAATAGAACAGCGCTTCCGCTCGCCTCCTGAAATAACAGCGACTTTTGATGTAACTATGTGGCTCAGACCCATCTCCTCTAACAACTCGTCCACTCTTTTAAGTTTAACGGTATGACTGACGTACTGCGAGCATTTCAATTCCGCCGTGTACTCGAGCATCTCGCGGACGGACAAGACGTCGATCAGCGAGTCCTGCTGCTCGCAGTAGCCCGTGTATCTCTTACGGACCACGTCCGTCGGCTTGGCCCGCGCGACCACGACGTCGCCGCTCACATTTAACAAACCCGAGCTCCGCCCGGCAAGCACGTTCAAAAGCGTCGTCTTGCCCGCGCCGGACGGGCCCATGATGGCCGCCACGCGGCCCGCGCCGAACGCCCCGCTGACGTCGTCTAAGAGCACCTTGTCGCCCGTTTTCACGGTTATACCATGGAAGACCACACTGACGTCGTTCTCGTCGGCCGTGACGGCGATGGCCGCGTGGTCGATCTCGTGCGCCAGCGTCGCCGAGAGGGGGATCTGCGAACCGGTCATCACGCGCTTGATGGGCATTTTGGCTTCTTGTATTGCGGCGCGGCTGCCCTGTGGCGTGGCGTGGCGTGGCGGCTGCCCGGTCGTCTCTGTTGCAGTGGCTGCTCTGGGCAGCCTATTGCTCTGTGGGGTGCTAGTCGCGGATGGTGCGGTGGCTGCAGTGCCGATGCGCTGTGCGTGCTTGGGCGCTCGATGCGCGTCGGAGAGCTGTGCTCTCTCGCCGGCGGTGGACGATCGATCACAGCGAGAGCATGCTCTTGGCTCTTTTCTCGCAGATGCTCGTGTCGTGCAAGTAGAGTGGTCGCCGTCGACTCGCGACTCCGTGGCCGGCCAGGGATACCTCGGCCAGGCTTCCCAGCAATAAACTTGACGGGTTTCACGCGCGGGTTTCGCAAAGTCTCAAACTTTTGATCCAAAAGGCGCCTCCAAACCGCCGCGCTGCGCCGACAGCCGTCGCCCAGCGCACCGCTGCAACGATGCCCATCGCCACGCTCTTCGACGACAAGGAGGAGGACTCGGAGGACGACACGCAGCGCGAGCTGTACACGGGCGGCGCGGACGGGCGCGGCGGCGGAAGTGGCATGGCGGTCCTCGGCCCGCCCGGCGACGACGACCCGGACGCCGACGCCGTGACGCGCATGTTCCGGCTGGCCCAGCGCAACGCCCAGGGCGCGGACGGGGCCGATGCTAGTGTTGACGGCGCCGACAAGGTCACCGTAGTAGTCTACGCCAACGGCTTCGTGGTCGGCGACGGCGCTTTCCGACCGGTGGACGATAGCGCGGAGAACGAGGCCTTCCTCAGGGACGTGGGCCGGGGCATCGTGCCGCGGGAGCTCGAGGGCCGGGCGGGCGCGGGCGCCGTGAACCTCGAGTTGGTCGACAAGCGCGGCGAGACCTACGAGGCGCCCGATTATGTTGCTTTTTCCGGCGGCGGCCAGACCCTGGCCAGTGCGGCGGCGACCACTGGCGTGTTCGCGGCCGCGACGTGCGCTGTGAAAACATTAGACGACGCCCAGCCGAAGACGACGATGCAGGTGCGGCTCACCAATGGCACGCGCGCGCGCGTGACGCTGAACCTGGACGCCACGGTGGCCCAGCTCGACGCGCTGCTGCGGGCGGACCACGGCGCGACGGGAAGCTACCAGCTTCTGGCGGGCTTCCCTCCCTCGGCGCTCGCGGACCCCGCCGCGTCCATCGAAGCGGCGGGCCTCAAGGGCGCCTCCGTGACGCAGAAGGCGGCCTAGGCGTGTAACCTTCTCCCCCGGTGGCTTCGGCGGGGAGAGCTGTCGACCTCGGTACCAATGGTGGAGCACGTCGATGGCGTGGAGGAGGCATAGCGGATTTCGCGATCATTCACAGTACAACTTACCCGAGCCCCTCGAAGCACGTGCTGCCCGCGGCGTTCACGATGCTGGTGTCCGCGCCCTTCGTGATGAGGTACTCCCCCAGCGCCTCGAAGCCGAACGCGAAGCAGAAGTGGAGGCACGTGTTGCCCCGCAGGTTCGCGGCGTTCACGTCCGCGCCCCGGCGCAGCGCCGCCTTGACGACCCGCTTGTGGCCGTTCTGCGCGCCGACGATCGCGAGGGTGTTGCCGTGCGCGTCCCGCGCGTCCGGCGGCACGCCCCGCACGAGAAAGCGCTCGATGTCCGCCACGCGGTTGTGCCGCGCGAAGGAAAAAATGTCCGCCACGTCCGCGTCCGACGGCGCGGGCGGCGCCGCCGCCGGGCCGCCGCCGCCGCGCGCGCTCACGAAGCGGTCCGCCGCCCGGGCGAAGGGGTCGTCGGCGGGCACATACAGTTGCGACGCCGGCTCGGGCGGCGGGGGCCGCCACGGCCGCGCGTCCTCGACGTCGGCCCCGGGCGGCGCGTACTGGGGCGGCGGCGCGGCCGGCGCGGCCGCGCTCGGCGGGCTCTGGCGCGGCGAGTACCAGGCGGACGACGACGCGTCGCTGCCGGCAGAGCGGGAGGTGTCGTACCACACGGACGGCGGCGACGGCGCCGGGCGCACCAGCACGACGCGCGACGGCGGCGACGGCGACGCGGTCGAGGCCGCCGGCTCGCCCGCCGACTCGCGCGGCGTGCACCAGCGGTTATCGTCGAGGCGCGCCATATTTGCTGCTCTCTGCTGGCCTGCCCTTTTTTGGGGGCTGCCTACAAGTCAGCAGGCGCAGCGATGGCGTTATGGCTGCTTTGGGTAACTGGCAACGCGGACCTTGCGCCAACCGTCGAGTGGCTAATACGATGGCTCTTGGGCGCCTGTAGTCGCAGAGTGCCCAACTTTTGCTGTGAAATTTGGGAGAGGTCGTGCGGGTCTCGTGCGGGTCTGGCGGTGCGTGTCGGGCACGAAAGCTCTGCGAAAGCTCCGCAGCGCCCGGGGAAAATCCATCGTGGATCTCTTGCGCGCGGGTTTCTCTCAATATACGCGAGACCTGCGTTTTACATCAGCAGGAGTGGTTGTGCTCATCGTTTCGCCAGCAAGTGATCGCACAGCTGCGTTTCCGGGTCGTATTCTCGCTGTAGTCTTTGCCGCAACGCCTGTAGCAGCCATGTCGGACGAGGAGCCCGTCTGCCCACTGCCAGCCTTGAGGAAGGCATGCGAGCCCCGCTGCGCGGACGTTTTTGCGCACTACTTGACCTGCGCCGAGCGCATTAAGCAGAAGGGCGCGGGTGCGCGCGCCGCGTCCGAACCATCCAACCCGTCGCCGACGCCAGTATTACCGCGCGCAGCGCCACCGTGGACGCCAGTTTCGCGCGACACGTCTCGCACGGCCGCCACATAATACCGCGCGCGACGCGCCACCGCGCCACCGCACGACGCGCATCCAACGCAGGCGACTGCGAGCCCTACTACTTCGACTGGCTCAAGTGCATAGACAAGTGCGCGATGCCGCACATCATGCAGAAGCTCAAGTAGGTTATAAGATTATTAGCATATCGCGCACGTCGACTGCACCCGCCGCTTCCCGAACACCAGGGGCGGCATGTCGTCCCGGCGCCGCGACCGTCTTTTGGAGGGAACGACGGGCGGCGCCGCGCGCCCCTGCGCGAACGCCACGCCCGCAACACCAGGCTTCAGGACCTTGACCCACAGGAACAGGTGGTGGCCCCGCTGCACCGACCACGACGTCGGGTACCGGTCCGCGAAGCTCCGGTTCGCCTCCAGTTGCTGAAACGGGAACGGCTGCCCCGGCAGCCGCCAGACCCGCCTCAGATCTAAGTAGGTCAACAAGCGGCACCCCTCCTGGCACGCGTCCAGCAAACTAGAAAACTCCGCGAAGGTGTCCGTCGGGACCTCCGTTTCTAACATCACAATAGAAGCGTTTCCCACATCTCTGGTGCGCATGAGGTTGCCGTGCGTGATGCTTAAGGTCTGGTCATTCATCGAAACCTCAATGTGCGCGCCGGGCGTTCTTTGTGAAACGCGCGCCGCGTTGTCGTCGCGCGCGGCCAAGGCCAACAGAGCGCGCTCCGCCACGTGGAACCGAGCTAAACTTAGCTCCACGCCGTGCACTTTTGTAAGATTGGGGAACTGGAGGAAGGCCTGCAGCGCCACCTTGCCCGTGCCAGCACCGAGGTCGTACACGGAAGTCGCGCGGCCCGCATCTAAATGTCTCGAGTCTAACGCTTTGTGCACGCCTCTGGGGAGGAGCTCGCCGTACAGGAGACTGCCCCGGTCCTCCGTGGCGCGCCGCCGATCGTCGTCCGTGACGCACACGTGGCCGAGCGTCTTGTGGCCGATCTCCTGGGTGCGGCCGCCGTAGCAGTCGTGGAGCACGGACTGGGCCCGGGCGAAGGCCAGGCTCAGGTCCTCGGCGAAGGTCCAGGGCTCGTCCTGGAGCTTTGTTAAGCCTTCTGGCTCCTTCGTCTCCTCGTCGCACGGGCCTCGATCCACGATATAAAACGCGGTCCGGAGCATCATGAGCCACCGCCGCGCCCCCGAGTGCCGGAACTCCACGCAGTGCTTGCCCGAGCTGCGGTGGTACTGCGCGACGAGCCCCTCGGACCACTCCCGGTTCTCCAATAATACCGAGACGCGGCAGCCCACCAGGCCGGCGTTGGACCAGGCCGTCTTCGCCCTTAAATGCCGGCGGAGGCCTTCAAAGTCGCCCCACTCGGTGCCGTCCTCGTGGCACACGAACTTGGCGCCCGTGCGCGGCGGCGGCTTCGTCTCTGCGGCGGCCATTGGCAGCTATGCTGTGGCTCTCAGGCCCTCCACGCGCCAGATATATCGGGAGCGTCCGCGGAACAAATACTGCCTGTGCCAGTTAGGCCGTCTGGCGTGTGCTAACGAAGCTGGTCGGCCCCAGTGCGGGGACGGGGCGCCGCTTGGCAGCTCTTGGCAGCTCTGCGAAACGCACAGTGCTGCCAGCAATATTGGGTTCGGGAGCCGTCGGGCTAAATATGGAGAGCTCTGAACTGCTCGCGGTTCTTGGACGTCTTGGGCTGTCTCTCTTGGAGCCCTACTGGTGCGTCGGCCACCACCAGACCACGCGAAAGCCAGTGCCAAGCAAAAGCTGATGAGATGCGCGCTTAGCCCAAAATGAAAAGCATCTTTCTCGACCTTTGTTGCTCTAGCACGCATCACGCGACGTTTCTTTTCGGACAGGTCCGCAGGCGCGGCGACTCTAGCGCCTCAACTCAGGTCCGGGTTTTACAGGCGGCTTTTTAGAGACGCTTTTGGAGCAGGCAAAACGTGTCGCACAGCTACTACGCAAAAGCGTCGTAGTCCAGCACTACGCAACAACAGCATCGTAGTCACATTGCAACCATGGCAAGCCCTCCCGACACGCAAGCCATCCTGCTGGTCCACGGACCGGACTGCAAAGGCATCGTCGCGGCCTTCTCCCAAACCCTCTTCGGCCACGGCTGCGGCATCGTCAGTTCGGAGCAGCACACGGACGCGGAGTCGTCCATCTTCTACCAGCGCATCGTCTTCGACCACGCGGAGCTGCACACGGACCGCGTGAGCGTCGAGGGGGCCGTGACCGAGGTGGCCGGCCGCCTCGGCATGGCGTGCGAGGTGCGGTGGCCCCGGCCGAAGCGCATCACCATTTTTGTCAGCAAGTACGCGCACTGCTTGTGGGAACTCCTAGTAAGGCACGACGCGGGCGAGCTGCCCGGCGTCGAGATCGCCCAGATCGTCTCGAACCACGAAGACTTAAGACACGTGGCCGAGCACTTTAGCGTTCCTTATGCTGTGTTCAAAGTGACCAAGGACACCAAGCGAAGTGTGGAGGACGCGGAGCTCGCTTTACTTAGGGAGAAGCAAGTGGACCTCGTGGTCCTCGCGCGCTACATGCAGATCATCACCGACGAGTTTTGTAACGCCTTCCCCCACAAGGTGATCAACATCCACCACGCGTTCCTTCCGGCCTTCATCGGCTCGAAGCCCTACCATCGCGCCCATGCAAGAGGAGTCAAACTGGTCGGAGCGACGGCGCACTACGCGACCGCCGACCTGGACGAGGGCCCGATCATCGAGCAGGACTGCTGCCGCATCTCGCACAAGAATTCTATTGATGATTTGTTGCGGAAGGGCCGCATTTTAGAGAAGAACACGCTCGTGGCGGCCGTGCGCGCGCACCTCGAGGACCGGATCCTCGTGTACGGGGGCAAGTGCGTCGTGTTCGGGGAGTGAGCGCCTCCCACAATCAGGCCAGTGGACGCCTCAAAATATACCACATTTTTATTATTCCGGCCAGTGGACGCCGCTAAACATACCACTGTTATTTATTCCCGGTCACGCCCTCGCCGCGACTCATCAGCGCGGCGCCTTCACGGCCGGCGCTCTACTGAGTCCTGGCAGCACGCGCCGGCGGCGGCTCGCACCTAGAGCCTCCGCGCGGCTCTCGAGCGCCCCGGTCAGTGGGCGGCGTGGGCGCTAGCTAGCCGAAGTCCGACGAGCCGGTGCTAGGTGGGCATGGTCCACACTCCGCTGCGCGGGGTCCTAGTTACTACGTGCCTCAGGCGGAGCCTTACGCAAGACCTACTTCTTGTCCTTCTTCTTCTTTTTCTTTGCAGAGCCCTCCTCGGCCTCCTTCTTGGCCTTCTTGGCGGACTTTTTCGCCTTCTTGGCCGCCGCCTCGTCGTCGTCGCCGTCGTCCTCGGCCTTGCGCTTCTTCTTCTTCTTCTTCTCCTTCTTATCGGACAAGACCACATCCGACGCGGCCGAGTAGCCCGGGGCGCTCGCGCCGCTGACGACGTCGACGAGTTTCTTGGGCGTCCCGTTCGGCGCCGCGGCGCGCAACGCACCTCCTTCCAATTGCCGGAGGCGCGCCTCGACCTTTGCCCGGGCTTCGATGCCCAGGGTCGCGTCGTCGCCGTCGCCCAGCGCGTCCACGCGCACGGCCAGGGAGCACTTGGCCGCCAGGACGCGCGCGATCTTCCCCTTGTTCTTGGGCGCGGCCTGGCCGATTAACGACGCGTGGTAGATGAGGCCGTACTTGGGCGTGTCGTGCTTGGTCTTTAGGGCCCGGAACAGCGCCTTCTCCGCCCCGAGGATTTGTACCGTGGACGCGGGCTGCTTGGCCAGGTTCATGATGCTCCCGGCGTGCTGCACGAGCCGCGCGCCCACGAGTTCCCCGACCAGGGTCGTGAGGTTCGGCGCCAGGGCCTGCATCCGTGCTCGTAAATAATCCGCCAAGCGTTTCCTATAAGCAGATAACTCCACGACCTGATCCGCCAAAGCCACGACGTGGTCCATGTCACTCGGATCGACTTCGGTGCCCATGGAGAGCTCGGCCGTCTCCAAGAGACTGCGCGCGGCGGTCTCGTCGTCGTCCAGGACTTCCGTCACGACGTCCAGCGAATTCTTGAAGTTCGTGCGGTCCTTCACCTTCCGCACCAGTTCGGCGTAGTGCACGTTGTCATTGACCAACCGGGCCATCTCCGGGAAGTGCCAGCCGTACCACTCCTTGACGCGCATCGCGTACGTGTTGACCTCCTTGTCGAGGTCGTCGAGCAAACCCACCGCCTGCACGACCATGGTGTCCACCTTGTCCGGCGAGAACTTGAGCTTGTACCGCGATAGCGAATGACTGAGGCCGAGCTGCATGGCCCGGACGTCTCCCGAATCCGCCACGGAACCGTTCGCCTCGTCGCCCGTGAACGCTAAGGAACGGGCGCCTCGTAAACATTCGTTCACGAAGGAGTTCGCGACGCAGGGGATGTCCAGCTTCTCCTTGATGATGGCGCCGAGCTTCGGGTCGGCGACGCCGAGCTCGACCCCGTTTAAGGTAACTTCCTTCTTCAGGAACTTCTTCAGCTGCTTGTTGAGCTTGGACTCCACAAAGTCCGTGGCCGCGGCCACGGCCTCCGTCGTATCTCTAAACGGGGCGAACTTTTTCAGGGTGAGCGCTTTGGCGGCGCCGCCCTCGGTGTTCAGCTTCAAAGCGAGCTTGTCCGGATCGAGGCCCTTGAGCTTGGCCTCGTTCTTCAGCTCGTAGAGGGCGTGGCCCGCCGCCGTCTCGAAGAGGAGGAGCATGGTCGATTAGCCGCGGCGTGCGGCGGCGCCGGCGAGGGGCGGGCCGGGTGGCGTCTGGCGTGCCGTTTTTCGGCGCAGCCGTGGGAGCCCACCTATCAGGCTTGCTCCTGAATGCTGTGTTGCGTTGGGGCGGCAATGCAACAATAGCAATGGCACTTTATCAGCTGCCTCGCCGCAATACCCGTACTCGCTCTGCGACCCGAATTAGCAAAAAGCATGAAGGGCCATGAAACGTCCGGGGAAGCATCGGAAGTATCTAGCGCCATGGAAGAATACGGCTTGCCACCGCGCCGGTGCCCGCAGGCATATTGTAGCGCTTTTGCTCTCACAAATAGCGCCTAACGCAACAGCAGCGGTCGACGCTGTCCGTAAGAGATTCGCCGGCTGCGTGTTCGAACGCTGCGTAAGAAGCCCTGTGCACGACGGGGCTGCCTCCCACTCATCTCGACAACTGAGGATGGGACGATAGCACCATGCTCCGCGAGAGCGACCTGATGCGGGCCGTGCGCGGCACGGCGAAGCAGCGGCTGCCGGACGTCGTGAGCGCGGTCGCGGCGCCGGTAAAGCGCCGCGCGGCCCGGCACCGGCCCGACGCGCCGGGCTGCGCGGGCCTGAAGAACCTGGGCAACACGTGCTTCCTGAACGCCACGCTGCAGTGCTTGTTCGGCTGCGCCGAGTTCTGCGCGCCCTTCGTCGAGGGCGGCTACGCGCTCAACGCCAGCAGTCCCGCAAAGGGCGCGGTCGCCGGCGCCTTCGCGGAGCTGTTACGGGATGTACGGAATGGACACCACGTCTGCGCGCCCACGGCGCTGCGGGCGGCCCTCATAAAGATCGCGCCGCAGTTCCGCGGCCGCGGCCAGCACGACTGCCAGGAGCTCTGCCGGTGTTTGTTGGACGGGCTGGCCGAGGACCTGAAGCGGCGGCCGCCGCCGACGCCCGCCCCCGCGGTCTCATCCGGGGGTGATGTGCCACCGGTCGTGGAGGAGGCGCACGCGGACGCGTGGAGGGCGTACCTGCACAAAAACGGGTCCCCCGTCTGCGACACCTTCGCCGGGCTGTTGAGATCAACAGTCGAGTGCTGCTCCTGCCACCACCTTTCCATCAGGTACGACCCCTACCTGGATTTGTCTCTCCCGCTCCCACCGCCGCCGCCGCCCTCGAAGCACAGCCCCCTCTCCGCCAAGCTGCAGAGGGGGGCCACCAGTTGCACGCTGGAGGCCTGCCTCGAGCGCTTCACGGCCCCGGAAGTTTTGGAGGAGAAGATCACGTGCGAGCGGTGCAGGAAGCCGCGCCGCTCGAAGAAAGTGCTCTCGCTCCAGACCTGGCCCCCGGTCCTGGTCCTGCACGTGAAGCGCTTCTCCTACGCGGACGCGGGGCGGGCGAAGTTGGACACGATCGTGACCTTCCCCACCGACGGCCTTGATGTATCGCCCTTCGTCTCCGCGGAGCGGCGGGGCGCGCCCGCGGTGTACGACCTCTTCGCCACGACGGACCACCTGGGCGCGCGGGGCGAGGCGGGCCACTACGTGGCGCACCGGAAGGACGCCGCGGGGTGGCGCCGCTTCGACGACGCGACGCACGCGCCGATAAATGCGGACCGGCTCCAGGGGGGCGGCGCCTACGTGCTCTGGTACCGGCGGCGGGACGCCCAGACCTAAGTTAATTTAGTGGACATGGCCGCGCGGGGTTCGAGTGCCGGGCGTCGTAAGGACATTGAATACACACAACTTACATAGACGACCGTTCGAATCAGGTTCGATGATGAAAGACGCGCCTGCCGCCGGTGAATCGGCAAAGCGCGGTGTCTCCTCCCCGGGGGCCCCCACCCACTAGTCCCAGCTCCGTAAAAAAACACCGCCCCCCGGGTTCGCGTGGACTAAATACCCCTAATTAGGGGTATTTGGCCGTTCACACAACACATCCTAAAGTTCCTCCCTCCGCCGCTTCGCGTACGCCGCGTAGCGCCGCTTCACCTCGCCCGGGTCGACGCGCCGGCCGTTCACCGTGAAGCGCACGTTGCCCTCGCCGATGTGGTCGCCCACCTTCTTCATGACTTCCTCGAGGTCGAGCTTCGACAGGGTCCACGCGAACCAAGCCACCGCGCTCCTGAGCGCGGACCGTTTCATGCGGACCGCGTAGGAGTCCGCGGCCGTCGTCGGCCATGCCCTTTCCACTGAATGTTCCAGCGACTGCCGCAGCATCGTGGCGTTCGACCAGGTCTTGGCCACCTGCTCGCCGTACGCGCCGAAGGCGTCCCCAAATTCGTCCTCGAACTTGAAGAGCGCCGCGAACAGCGCCTCCTCGGGCGGCGTCGCGCTGCTACCCCCGCCGCCTTGGAGGCTCTCGTAGGCGCCGTGGACCTTGATGAACGCGTCGCTGTCCCCGCCCTTGTCCGGGTGGTGCTCGCGCGCCAAGCGCTTGTACGCCTTCTTTATTTGCTCCGGCGTCGCACCCTTGGCCAGGCCCAGCGTTTTTAGCGCGTCGCGCTCGAACATGCCAGCGGTAAGCGTGCAGGACAGCACGCATGTAAGGAGTCGTATCACCCGCATCCTTGTCCAACCAACGCACAGCACTGCTTTGGAGAGCGTTTCACAGGGCGAAAAACCCGTGTTGTAATGGCCACAATCCCCCCGCGGGCCCCGGGCCCCGCCCACTAGTCCTAGCACCGTAAAAAACATCGCGCGATGGCGCCCTACCCCCCAGCACGCCACCAAACAAACGCATATCCGAACCCTACTTACCGGTCGATCTCCGTGTCCAGCGTCAGCAATTCCCGCGGCGAGAAGACGCGCGGCAACAGCGCCGCCCGCAGCACGAGGAGGACCCCGATCACGCTCGGGAAGACCATGGCCGTCGCCTTGTTGAGCTTCAAAATCCAGAGCGTGGCCAGGCAGGACGCCTGCACGGCCGTGTACCGCAGGACCCGCTTCCGGCCCAGCTCCACGACGGCCCGCTCCGCTTCCGATGCAGGGTTCAACATGATCGGATCAATGCAGAGGGACACGGCCCGCCCCAGGAACTGGTTGCCCGCCATGACCTTGAAGCCCAAGAAGAGGAACACGCCCCACACCACGGCTAAAGGGACTTCCGCCAGCACCGGCGCGAAGCCCAACGAAGCTAATACCAGTGCATGCACCGCAAAGCCCGTTAAACGCGTCTCCACGACATCTTTAACTTCTCCGGTCGAGATCTGCTTGACCACAACGGGCTTGGAATCCTTCACTTGCGCCACGCGCGCCGCGCCGCCGCCCGCCGTCGACTTCAGCGCGGCGGCCACGGCCACGCTGCGGTCCTCCACTGTCCGGTTCACGATCTGGGTGTTGTTGTTCAGTAACGACGGGAAGGCTTTTTGTGAAGGCTTTGAGAGCTTCTTGACCGGCAGCTTCCGGCTACTCCAGATGATGTCCCCGGCGCGTGGCAACGGTTTTGATAGCAAGGGCTGCGCCTTGGCCGAAGAAATGATCTCGTCGGGCGACGGCAAGGGGCGCTTCTGACCGGACGGTGTTGATAAGGGCGGCGGCTTTTTTGGTAAAGGCGTGTCCGGTTGTGATGTCTCGACCTTGTCCTCGGTCTTGACCTCGTCGGCGTAGGTCGACAGCGCGCGCACGTGATTCAGCGATTGCACGGTGGCCGAGCACATCCACGGCAGCCCCAGTAACGAGGAGGCCAGCGTGATGGTTGCTAGTGCAAACAGGTCCAGGTGGTACGCGGCGCCTTTCTTCAGCTTGTTCTGGGGGCTGTTCACCGTTCTTACGGTAATGTTCTGGTCGAGGAAGAACAACGTCGCTAAAAACAAAGCGGGGATCATCGCTAATATACGGTACTTCAGCGACAGCGCGCCCATGTCCACCAAACTAAAAAGCTTTTCCCTTGGCGCGCCCAGCGTCAGGCGCTTCAAGCTTCCGAGCTTGCGCACGCTCGGTAAAGAGAAGAGCGACGAGGCGAAGACGATCGTCGCCGCCGGGCCGAAGTCCGCTAAGAGCGACCGCGCCCGCGCCGTGAAGAAGCGCGTCTTGGGCGCGCCCGCGAAGGCTCTACAAGCTAAACACGTCCCGCCCGCGGCGTTCGCCGCTAATAACGCGTCCGCGGCGCCCTTGCTCGTGACCAAGGCCGTCCCGAGCACGCGCCGCACGGGCGAGAAGCCCTCACTCACGAAGTTGAACGCCAGCAACGCGTTGAACACGTCCTCCGTAAAACGCGTGCAGTACCGGATGAGGCCGCTGGCGTTGAACGACGCGAGTAACGCGAGGTATAAACTCGTCCAGCAGCCGCACCAGGCGTACATGGGCAAAAAGGGCACGCCGCTCTTGATGGTCCACGCGCTCAGGGCCCCGATGAAGCTCAGCGTGAGGCCCGTGGGGGCGACGAAGGTCATGGGCTGGCCCGCGAGGCACCTGCGTGCGGTAGCGTGAGCCTTCTTGTCGATTGTGCCCGAGGTGACGTCGCGTCGACGGCGTCTCTCGCGCCACGCCGTCGAGCACACGTGGCTTCAGGGACGCCGCGCCCCACGCGTAGGCCATGCCGCTCAGGCCGCACGACAAGAGCACGTCCCGCGGCCCGAGGGCCCCGCACGTCGCCGCCTGCATGACCCCGCCAAACGCCACCGCCGGCGCGAGCACCGCGAAGTACAGGAACAAGCACGCGCCGGCCGACTTCGCGGGGCTCTTCAGGCCGTCGAGCCAGTCCTGTCCATACACCGGGCCCCGGCGCCGCATGTCGTCCCGGACACCTTTGAGCCACGTCTTCCGCGAGAAGGGCGCTATCCTTTGAGGATTGGCGCCCGCGTCGCCCACGGGGAACTCCGTTGAAGATAGTAATGTTCCGGTGAACTTGGAGCCCGTCCGCCTCCTATTGGAGGCGCCGGTCCAGCCCACAGGCATGACGACGCCGTTGTCGTACAACTGGCGGCTCGAGCCGTCGTTGCCCACGAAGACCTCCGGGAGCGAGACGTTGCCATCTCTAGTCGCGGCGGTCACGGCCCGCACCTCCGTTTCTCTTGTTGATGCGGCTTTCGGGACCGTGAACTCCTTCCTCGTTTGCTGGGGCTCGTCGACGGCGGCATAACGGCGCGTGTTGCCTTTGCGCGCCGGGAGCGGCGGGAGGTAGGCGCTTACGACGGCGAGCGCGGCGACGCAGGCGTGCGGCCGCATTGCTCCTCACGTGTCCTGGGCTGCCGCTGCAGCACTGAAGTGCAGCCGAGAGCTGTGTTGTGTGCCCTGCTTTCCAGTTTCGAGTGCATGCAGCTGGAGAATTCAGTGCGTGGATATTGGTGCTACAGCTACAGGAGCTTTGCTGCACCACAGTGCACGTTCAGGAGCAGCTCAAACTTGACCATTAAAACCCGTGCCGCACTGCAACACAACACAACAAACCACTAAGCTGCGCGTGCGTCCGACCGACCTCTAAGGCTCGTTTAGGCGTGGAAGGCGCGTGTTTCGGGGGGTCGCAGTTTCAGATGTCAAGGTCAGAGCGCGTGCTTTTAACCGACTTCGTGCAGTACATTCTGCTAACCCAAACAGCTCACCACGCTTGCCAAGCGTTCGCAGCACCAGCCTCAACAGTTCGTGAAAAGGATACCAGCAAGCTCGCTGTAATCACCGAAAACAGCAGCCCAGAAGACAGAAAACGACAACCATGCGCCGCTACGTCGCCCTCGCGTCCCTGCTCCAGGCCGCCAGCGCCTTCATGGCCCCGGCCACCCTGACTGTGGCCAAGACCGTCGTCTTCAAGAAGAAGGACAAGGAGGCCGAGGCCGACGACGCGCCTCCGGTCCAGGTCCACGCCATGAGCAGCGGCACGGTCGTCGAGTTCGACCTGAACAAGCACACGACTCTGGGCATCATCACCTCGCACATGGTCAAGGCCAAGGGCGGGCTGCGGTACGAGGTCGAGACCGCGGACCACAAGGTCCACGCCGGCGTCGCGCCCAAGGACATCCACTTCAGCGCCGCCGGCGCGAAAGCGAACCTGGCGGAGATGATCCAAGTCTTAGATACTTCTACATCTACCTTAGTGGACCCCGAGGTCATGGAGATCTGCTACGAAGTGGCAATGGAGGAGGAGAACTCTTTACCCCTCAAGCGGATCGCCTCGGACCTGGAGATGGGCTCGTCGCCGGTGGACCTGTACCGCACCTTCCGCGTCCTTAGTGGCGAGCTCGGCAAGGTCTTCTTCCAGAAGGCCAAGGGCCACACGTCCCACTTCAACGCGCGCGCCGCCAAGACCGCCGAGGCCGCCAAGCGCTCGCTCTGCGGCTCGAACGGCGACGAGTACCCGGAGTTCTGCCTTGTCTAGGCACGTCGTTCGGACCAAAAAGGGCACTCGCACCAAGCTTAGCGGGTCGCTATTTAGTAAAAACATTAGTTATAGCTCGCCGCATCATCGAGAGGCTTCACCCCAAGCAGCGCTAGGGTCTCGCCGAGATACCAGCGCGCCCCGGCGTTCGCCGACATGGCGTTCGCGCGGTGGAAGCCCGACCGCGGTACAGAATCGGAGAGCGCCGCCGCAGAAAAGAGCCGCGCGAAGTCATCGTTCGAGAGCCACATGCCCCGGAACCACGCGTCGTCGCGCGAGTCCTGTTTGACGGAGGCGGCGCCCGCGGTCTCGAACACCGGCGGGACGCCCGACGCGCCAATCGTGTCCGGCGAGTTCGCGCCGGGCTGGCACCAGCCGACGCGCAGCGCGAGGAACACCGTCTTAGGGCGCACCGGTGCCAGCGCCGCGAGCAATCGCTCGGCGGCGAGCTTCGCGGCGGCGTAGGCCACGGCGTTGCCCGCGCGCTGCGCCGCTTTATCATCGTTCAAGTGAGTGCCGACGCGCGGCGGGTCCGACGGTGTCACGGCGCCGTGCTGCGCATCATCTTTATAGCCACCCATGACGTGGTTGGACGACGCCAAAATGAACCGCGGCACGCCCGCGTCCGTCGCGGCCAGCGCCATGTTGAAGGCGTGGTCCATGGACTCACTAGCCTCGGGCCACGTCGCGTTCGGGTAGGGGTTCACGGCGCTGAAGTGCACGACGGCGTCGGCGCCCTGTAAGACGCGGCGCCACGGCACACCATCAGCGTGCGGCTGCTGGGCGTCGCCCTGCACGACGCGGTCGCAGGGTGGCGCGGAGCCCTTCGCGCAGTAGTCCGGGTGCTCGACGCCGATCACCTCGACGCCCTGTGCTTGGAGGTACACGCCGAGCTTGCGGCCCAGGTTGCCGCAGCAGCCGGTGATGACGACGCGTTTCCTCCGCTTTTTGGTGTAGAGCATCCATGCGGCTGCGGCTGCGGCTGCGGCTGCTGCCAAGAGGGCTGGCTTTGGGGCTAGCATGCTGCACAACTTTTGCGAGCTGCGTAGGACTCGAAGTTATGACTCGCTAATTGCTAGACCGTAGCAGTGTGCGGTTGCAGCATGCGTGCAATTTTTATGAGCGTGCGCCAGGCCGAGAAAACCCGTATACTAGACGCATCTATCGACTATCGAGGAGTAAGACGGCATCCGCCCTAGGGCGTATACTTGGCTTTGAGTATTGGCTCCTCGCCATCGACGCGAGAAACCTCAGTAGATAGTGATTAAGGATGTTAAACACGGAGTCGGAGCGGGGGGGGTCAGAGGAGAGGATATGGCGATGTGATGGGTGATGATAGGGGATGGTCAGCGGCCGGAGTCGGTGTCGCGGGCGTCGTGGGGCCCGGCGTCGCGGGCGTGGTCGGCTCCGGGGCCAGGCAGCACCCGAGGCTCGGCCAGGCCCAGACGTTCTCGTCCTTGTCGCCGATGTCGAAGATGGCGTCGTCGGCGTACAGGAGTTGGTCCGAGGCCGTCTGCTCGCACGCGTCCAGGGCGACGGACGCGCCGAAGAGCGGGCCGGGCGGCGGCGCTTGGTCAAAGGATCGACGATCTTTTAAAACTGGATACGACATAACCAGTGTCGTGGACCGTAAAGTCACCCACCGAGTGGAGAAGTCTAAAAAGCGGGCGCGGGGCGCGTAAAGTTCTTGTATAATCTACGCCTACTTAGAGCGAAGATATCCGTTAGTCGAGCTAGCCGAGAGCGAGTCGAGAGCGGCCGGGAACGGGTTTTTTTGCGCAGTGCGCGCGCATACATTGCAACGCCTCGCACGCAGCGTGATATCGTCAAGAGCATCGATCACTGCACCAACACTATGACTGTAGAAGCACGCCTGCGCGGCGCAGCCTTCCTCACACTACTCATCACCACAGCCCTGGTCGGCAGCGTCTTCCTGCTCCTGCCGCCAGCCGTCGTACTGCTACCGCACGGCCTGAAAGCGCTCTACGCGTCGTACGCGTCGCGCGTCGCGTGGTGGTGGTTCTCGTGCGCGGCCGCGGCGATCGAACTCATCGGCGGCGTGCGGTACGAAATCTCAGGCGACGACCTCGCGAAACTCAAAGACGCGCGGGTCCTCGTGGTCTGCAACCACCACTGTCGCCTCGACTGGCTGTATTTGTGGCCGCTCGTCGCGCGCCACGGGCGGTGCGGGGCCCTCCACGTCACTCTCAAGGACTCGCTGCGGAGCGCGCCCTTCTTCGGCTGGGCCACGCAGGCCTTCGGCTTCGCTTTTGTTTCCCGCAAGGACCGTGCCGGCGACTTGGAGGTGATCCGGTCCTCGCTGTCGGGGAGGACCCCGCTCTGGGCGCTGCTTTTCCCCGAGGGCACCGACCTGTCCGAGTCGAACGTCGCCAAGTCGCAACAGCACGGTGCGGCGCTGACACCTCCCATAGAATGGTCCCGCGTGCTGATTCCCCGGAGCGCCGGTTTGACAGCGGCCATCGCGGCGGTCGAGCCCGACGCGATCTACGACGTGACGATCGCGTACGACAACGACGGCCGGCCGGACGAGCCGTCCATGCTCGCGGGTAGGTTCCCGCGGCGCGTCCTGGTGCGCGTCGACCGCGTCGCGAGGCCGCCGCGCGACGCGAAGCGCTGGCTCTTCGAGCGGTGGGCGCTGAAGGAGAAGAGGCTCGCGGCGGGCTTCGCCGGCGAGCCCTCGGCGCCGTCCCATGCCCTTGCCCACGTCGCGGTCGGCGTGTCGATCGCGGCGGTCGCGTGCTACGCGCTCTGCGTCGACTGGCGCGTCCGCCGATTCGCGCTGACGAGCGCCGCGCTCTGGGTCGGCGTCGGGAAGGCGGGGGGGCTCGACACGCTTTTGTTGCGGGGGACATAATCCGGAAAATTTAGCAGCAACGAGAGCCCGGGCGAAAGCTCGGGGCGTGCGCGGCTAGCTAGTGCGCCCCTCCGGTGGATCCGGCTCCCACTTGTCGGAGTTGTCGCGTCGATGGCGTCGGCCGATCCGAACCTCAAGGTCCCTACACTCGTGCTGGAGAGCCAGGTGTGACATGGGGCACAACTGTGGCGAAAACCCGAACCGGTGGCGGGTCAAAATCAAAATTCGATTGTGAGAGCCAAGGGATTCTGCGGTTTGCGGTGCGCGCAGCCATTGGTTGCAAGTTATGCGTGCGTGACCGAACCTGTAGAGAAGTTCGCAGCCCCAGTGAGTTGAATGGGGCTGTCAGACCGGTTGCAAGTCCCAATGGCGGCCGGCGCTCCCTCGTCCCGGGACTTCATGGCCGAGCTGGAGGCTGCCCGCACGCCGCAGCGACAACCCCGCACGCCCTCCCCGGACGACTTGGAGGCGAGCGTCTTCCGGGACCTCATGGCCCGCGAGCACGGCGACCACTGGACGTCGCCGGCAAAGGACGCCAACGCCGAGCTCTTCGTCGAGGTCGCGCGGGAGTGCGGGAGCTCGGTGGCCTCGGACGAGGAGGCGCCGCCGACCTACGCGCCGGCGCGGCCGCCGCCCGCGCCGCCACGCCACTCAGAAGCCCTCGGGCCCTATGCCGCGCTCGCCCGGGGCTCGCCGGCCGACGTGCGCCGCCGGCTCCGGGCTTCCGTCATGACCCTCTCCCGGCGCCTCGACGCGGGCCTGCCGCTGAGGACGCTCGTCTGGGACCGCGCGCGCGCCAAGTACGCCGTCGCGACCTTGGTGCTCTTCCGCGCGCGGCCGCGGCGTCCATTGCCTTCAATGTGACGCGGCGATGATTATTATGGTTCTGAGCAAGACCATGGTGATGGGTCGCGTCGATGGCGTAAAGGGCCACAAAACACGGGGGGGCAACAAAGAACCATCGCAGGAACCGGGCGGATTCTGGTGGCGCTGGGACGCGACGGCGCGGAAATTACGTAGACGGAACCGGCGCCGCCGCATGGAAGGCCTCGCGACGCCGTCGCCGGCAGCAAGGGCGGTCGCGTTCTTTTCGAAGGGGCCGCCGCCCGCCGCGAGCAACGCCTCCCAGGAAAGCCGCGCGGGCCGCGCGTTCCTGCAGGCCGTGCAGCGGCGCCGCGGCGTGGACGCGGCGGCGGTTTCGGAGCACCGCCGCTGGCGCCGGGCGCGGCGGGGCGGCAGTCCGAGCGCGCCGGACGACAGCGACTCGTCCGACGACGACGGCACGATCAAAATTTGCGGGGAGACGGCGCACGTCCAGTGGTCGACGCTTGAAGGTGTTTTAGACGAGGTCCGTGCCAAGGGCCCGCTGCCCCCCCACTTCCGGACCTTTTCCCTCATTTTGCAGGGGGACCGGTTAGATCTGGCCGTCGACGATTGTAGCGTGCGGCGGTCGCTGGTCAGCGGGTTTGGGGCCGTCGCGGCCGCGATGCGGACCACGGAGGCGCACCGCCCCTTGGATGTGGTGTTCGATGACGTACTGAGAAAGTGCGACGGCGCGTCATGCATCAGAGAGGCTATTGAGAACGACGCCCGAACGAGGCGGCGGGATTTCCTAGACAGGTGCGGTCTACGGCGCCTCCATGCCTTGTATCGGGACGACCAGCACCCGGAGCTCCATACGCAAATCACCAAGGGCACGCTCGTGCACGTGGCGCACGACGTCTGTCCCGAAAGCGGCGAAGCGCCGTATACAGTGGAATTCCCCGTACCACATTCTAATGGTGAGGACCAGCGGTACGTGAAATTGAGGCAGCCCTGCCCGCTGTTTGCAGCTGGGTCCTTAATTACCGGCGAAGTCATTGGCACCGACGGCAATGGATACGTCGTTTTATATAGGAGCGGACCCCACTTTGATACAAAGGCTGGCTTCGTGGAGGAGGTGCGCGGCTTATTTCATGAAGAGGTCAAGGAGAGCGAGCCTATGCTTGAGAAGCCACCGAGCATGCCCGAGGGCACGCTGCTCAAGGGTGTCAAGCGGGAACTTTTAGAAGTGGACGTCGCGTACCAAAAGCGGGACTTCGCGCCGTATTTTACAATATGTGCTCTCCTCGTGTACTGGGTCAAGTTCTTCGTGGATCTGGGGGGCGACGACGAGGTCGCCGGGTCGCTCCGAGATGCCCTAGAAACGGTGGCGCCCTTTGCTACGTGCGCCCTGCAGACGAATGAATTCCGCCGTCTCTTCACGTACCAGTTCGTCCACGTGAACGCGGGGCACCTCGTCGCGAACTCTATAATCCTGTTAGTGCTGGGCGCGCCGCTCGAGATGGCGCACGGGCCCGTCGTCGGGCTCGTGGTCGAAGCCGGTATTGTACTAGGTGCCATGGCGTCGCTGTTCTTCGCGCCCTACCAGCGCGTCGTGGGGTTTTCGGCCGGCGTCTACTGTGTGTTGGGCGTGCACTTCGGCCACCTCCTGTTCCACTGGGCGGACATGCGGCGCGGCGCGCTGAACCGGTGGACGCGACTGGGCATCTTCCTTTGTTTCTTCGGGGTCGACGTGGTCTTATCTTACGCGGAGCAGGTGTCGGCGACGATCCACTTAGCCGGGTTCGTCGTCGGCGTCGTGCTCAGCGCGACGGTGCTGCGGGACCTGGTGGAACGGCCGCGCGCGATCCTGCGGCGCGCGGCCTGCGCCCTTTTGGTCGTGCTCCCCGTGCTCCTGGCGCTGCGGTACGAGTTCTACGTCGTGCGGGCGGACCCGCCCGAGCCCCTGGCGTGGCTCTCGGGCGAGTCCCACACGACGGACTGCTGCTACGTCCTTCGCAAGTGCGGCGTGGCCGGCGAGCTCTACGCCCGCTTCTCGTGCCGCGGCCGCGACCGCGCGCGGCTCTTCCAGGGGAGCGCGGCGGCGTTGTACGGGGGCGGCGCGGCGCTGGAGGAGTGCGCGGAGGTCGGCGCGTTCCTCGGGGAATCTGTGTAACAATACAATGTGCTTATCAGGCTACGTCAAACGTCCCGTCCGCGTCGCTGCTCCCGATGGACTCGATGTACCACTCGCCCATACGTGGTGGCCGGCGCCTCTTCCGCAGCTCCCAGATCCATTTCCGTTTGCGGTCGTCGCGCGCCACCGTCTCTACGACGCAGGTCCCGATCCAGCCGTCGGGCCCTCCGGCCAGCAAAAACGGTCGCAGAACCGTCCAGCGCTTGCCGTAGAGAGCCATTCCGTAAAAGCTTGTAGCAAATTCGTCAGCAGTCTGACGCGCATCGTCTATAAAATCTTGGAGAGTATCGTGCCGGTAGTAGTATCTGAAGGTGTCGCCGGCGAGATCCCATGTCCGTCGCAAAGCCGCGTCCGTGTCGTCGCCAGCGAGTGATTTGAGTGTCCGCTCGATCATGACCTGCGGCTCATCAGTCGACTCGGGCAGTGGACACTCGGACGCGGCGCCGGACAGGAGGAAGTCGCGATAGCATTTTATTGCGGCCTCATCCGTGGGAACGTAATGGCCGCCCGGGTGCTCGTGAATAAGAGCTGTCTCGTAGCACGCGGCGAGCCGGCGCGCCTGGTCTGGCGGGTTTATGTCGTCGGTGGCGCCAAGGACGTGGAGCGTTTGTCCGCGGCAGCCTCGCTCGAGCTCGGCCTCGTAGGGCTTGGGCCACGACGCTCCGTTCAGGATGAGCTTCGCGTCGCCGAGCCAGTCGATCGCATCGATGGCAGCGGCGAAGCCCAGGAGGATCGCCCCTTGCGAGTGACCCCATACCACGTCGGCTTTCGAGCTGCGCACCACGTCCAGCGCCGCGTCGACGCCGCCGTATGCGGTGGCCTGGAACGAGCGCACGCCCGGCGGCAGCGTCCACCATTGGTAGCCCCCGCCGTCGAGCTCGTGCGGCGCGGTGGCGTACGCGAAGTCAAATTCTGGTAGCGCCGACTCGATCTCTTGAAACCGCAGCTTCATCGAGGCGCCGCTTCCTCCTTTGCCGTGCAGCACAAGGATCTTCTGCTTCGACAGCGCCGAGGCGTAGCGCGCGCCGAGCGCCATGGTTGTGATAGCTCGTCGCATTGTTTTGCAAAACTCGTTCGCTCGGCGCTTTTTGCTCACTTGTGCCCAATGCAAAAGCTCAGTGCCTCCCACAGCACGGATGCAATTGATGCCAAGCACCTGCCAGCACTGATGCAAACACGGGCAGGCGCAGTGTGGCACTTTCCAATGAGCTTGCAAGCACTGCACTGGCACAGCACGACACCACTCTTAAGCCACCGCTTGTCGAGCTTTTAGACAATAATGAGTGAAACCCGTTTTAAACCCGTTTTGCCTTATCCTAAAATAAGAATCGCCACATCAATCCACGTCCGCATCTATACGCCCGCTGATGGCTGCTTCTGGATTCTAGCGTCCCGGCCGATGCGAATCTGAGCAAAGGCCGGGCTGGACGCGCCAATCGGTGTCTTCGGCGCAAAAACCACTGCGACATCAGGGCTCGGAGACGCTGCCCTTCGGGACGCCCGGACCTCATCTCGTAAACAATGCTCGAGCGCCCGGCATCGCCCGGCGGGGGCCGCCGGGTCAGCCTGCCCTTTAGTGAGACCGGGTCCCTCGGAGACAGCCTCGTCGACTCGCCCGTCGTGGAATTCTTCCGCGACGAGCCGCCGGCGCCGCAGACGTCCTGGCTCGGCGACCTCGGCACCTACTTCGAGTCCGCGCCGCCGCCGCCGCCGCCGCCGGAGGACCCCTACGCGGACACCAGCCCGCCGGCGAGCCGCCACGACACGCCGCCCTTACTGATGCGCCACGCCCCCCGGCCGCGCGAGGACGACGAGTCGACGGCGTCCGAGGCCTCGATCGTCGACCGCGCCCGGCCGGCGTCGCCGGCGTTCCTCGCGGCGCCCGTGCCGCGCTCGCCGGCGAGCGTGCTCGCCCTGGCCCTGCCGAACCCGCCTCCACCGCCGCGGCGCGCGCTCCGTGTGCCGCAGCCGCGGCCGACGGCCTGGGTCACCGGCGGCGGCCGCGTGACGTAC
>Ga0114994_10000290_pt1 | contig 32199 bp, 47 predicted proteins | sample ArcticOcean_MG_C_9_FD_87043 | JGI IMG/M metagenome (GOLD analysis project Ga0114994, IMG submission 87043) | Marine microbial communities from western Arctic Ocean - ArcticOcean_MG_CB2_152 | ecosystem: Environmental > Aquatic > Marine > Oceanic | place: Arctic Ocean: Canada Basin | collected...
TAAAAGTGAATGTACGTATGAACTATAAACTTAATCTTGCTGATCTTAAAGATTGGGAGGATTTTATGTCCGAAGAAGAAGCTGCTTGTATTAAGCGCACCCCTACTCTTGATCTTACTAAGTATAGGCAATTAGATCGGGACATAGGTAATCGTCCTATTATAGATCAGTGCGTAGAAGTCACCCCTGGGATGCCTTCTCTTTCTGTTGAAGATATATTTGTGAATAGAGATAGCTTATGAGTCGGAGTAGAAAAACTAGATTTAATCATAAACCTGCGCAAAAAGTTTTTGTGCGAGAAACTCCCACTATCCCTTCCGCTGAGATAGACGGGTGTAATACTAGTGCTAAAAATAATCAGCAATATACTGGTAGCTATGTTATCGGAATAGGCCAACTGCATAAGTCTAACGCAGTTCCTGTTACTTGTAATAGTGATGCTGTAGATATTGCTAAAATGAGGAGAAACTAATCATGTTTATTATCTTGAAAACTAGTACAATAAATGGACGACAAAGAGTAACCAGGCAAGGACTCCCAATTGCTGATTACAAATCTGCTATTATTCTTGCTGATTCTCTTAAAAAATCTGGTGGCGTTTATCGTGTTGCTAATCTTAAAGTGAGGAAAAGCTAAATGATTATAACTGGTCAGAAAAATATTGCGATAGCTCAAATGCTATCTCAACGCAGTGCTTTAGGTCTTGAGATGAGAGGCCTGAAGTTTTCTGGTGGCTCTGTATATGCTACTATAAAAAGACAATATGGACTTCGTGGAAATAAGCAATCTGTTTATACGCAATTTTGTGAACTTATAGAAAAATCAAAAGGGGAATTGTAATGCTGAATGATGAAATAACTGTCCTAATTAAATATATCAGTAAAATTAAAATATCTGATATTGAAAATGATGAAGATTGTGTAGATTTAAAAAAGGCTTTACATGCACTTAAAAGACAATTACTAGAATCTTAGTCAACTAGGGTAGTGCCCCGTAAGGGGTGCTACAATGGAACAACTAAGGAGGGCATTATGTACTACATAGTAAGAGACGTTACAGGAGCGGCCATTACTTACGAGCGTGTTGGTAAGGCGTTCTTTGAGGAAGGGGCAGCTAACTGCATGGCTAAGGAAATCAGCAAAAAGGGTGGCCAGCCATTACGAGTGGTCAACAGTGCTGAGTACCGTAAATTATTAACAACTTAAGAGAACATTATGGAAAGCAACATAAAAACAAACATTAACGGCATCAGCTACGATCTTAACGATGGTGGTGATATGTGTCATGTCTGCGATCAACACTTACACAATTGTAAGCCGCACACCGAGCAAGAGATGTTCGATGAGGAATAGATTATGAATAAATTAAAGATTCTAGAGATGCAATTTGCGGAGCTTGAAGTGGCTTCAATCGCTGTAGTGCTAGAGCTACAAAAATGCTGGGAGAACACCCCAAAAGAATTGGAATATGTTATTGGTCAGTTAGCAGAATTGCTACTAAGGAAAAAGTTATGAGTGACCCTAATAGTGTTTGGTCAAGATTGAATAGCCTAGAAAGTTCAATAAGAGATCAGCGTGATAACCTACAGGAGCGAATAAGAGAAACATCTTTCCTCGTTGGACTGCGGATTATAAAGCTGCTTGTAATTGAGTTAAAATCAGAATTATCAAACGGTGAAACTATAACACCAGAAAAAATTGACAATGCTGTCAATAAACTAATGGAGGACCATTATGACTGTAACTGAAATGCTAAATGAAGCTGCTGATACTTTTGATCAAAGAGCAAAAGTGTATGGCGAATCATATAAAAAAACTGGTTATGTTCTTGAGACATTATTTAGAGGAACAGCAATAAATTTAGACAGTCCTGATGCACTTAATAGATTCAATATTTTATTAATTATTGTAGGCAAATTAAATCGTTATGTTGCTAATTTTAATACTGGAGGTCATGAAGACTCACTTATTGATATTGCAGTATATACTCAAATGTTAAGAGAACTACATCAAAACGAAATGGAGAATAAATAATGGCTAGAATGAAAGAGTTAGAAAATGTTGTAGATGCTATGTCAATAAAAGCATTTGGTGAACCAGGTTATACTGAATCACTTAGAAAAAGATCTTGTGTAATGTGCAAAAATCCTGTTACACAATTTAAAGATAATTTAAGTGTCAAAGAATATGCTATATCTGGATTATGTCAAACATGTCAAGATAAAGTATTTGATAGCTGACACCTTGTTAGACACTAGATTCTTAGTGTCTAATGAAGTGTTTACTAATCGGTAAATGCTAACTGAAATGAGAATACTAAAATGAAGTTATATATTATTTTAAGATTAAATGAGTATGCTAGTGATGGTTACGATTTTGATGTCATGGTAGAAAATAGATGGAAAATGTATGAAGATGATAAAGACCTTTGTTTAATCACTACAATTGATATTGATATAAATGATCATTCATCATTTCTTGCTATCCAATCTGAAGTATTAGCAGCTAAGATTATTGCAACAGCTAAAGCTAGTATGGAAGCAAAACTTGAAATGGTTAAAGAGTTTCAATCTAAATTTTTGTTAATTGGAGACAGCTGGAATGACACGTTGTGAAAACTGTGGAAAAGAGTGTGAAGTTATCGAAGAAGATGATGGTGGATATGAAGAAATATGGGGCGCCAAAATTTGGTGCTCTGCATTTACCACCAAGTCTGATTGTTGTAAAGAAAATTATGAGGAAATAAAAGATGGCTATTAAGATACAATCCACTATGGATTTAAGTCTTGATTCCGTTAAATGTGTTGTTTATGGAGGGCCAGGCGTGGGTAAAACCCGTCTGGCAGCTTCTTTGCCCACTCCTATCATAATCTCCGCTGAGCAAGGTCTATTATCATTGGCCGATGAGAAAGTGGATTATATAGAAGTGCGAAGTTTAGCAGACCTTAATGATGCATACAAGTGGGCAACCACGGCAGCGGAAGCAAAACAATATGAATCTATTGGAATGGATACTCTGGCTGAGATAGCAGAAGTCCTGGTTACTGAATTAAAACCTCAGTATAAAGATGGTAGGCAAGCTTATATGGCTTTAGCTGACCAAATGATTCCAATGTTAAAAAACTTTCGCAATCTTAAAAATAAACATGTAATGTTTACAAGTAAGATGATCTCTGTCAGAGATGACGAAAGTGGTAAAGTTACTGAAGAACTTTTGATGCCTGGCAAGGTGTTAGGCAATCAAATACCATATTTAGTAGATGAGTATTTTAAATTGGAGGTAGATCGAAAAGGCATTTCTATGCTACAGACTTCTCCATCAAGACTCTCATTTGCTAAAGACAGGTCAGGGGCATTGGACAACCCTGAAAAACCTGACATGTCCTCAATCATAAACAAAATACTTGATAAAAGGAAACTTAAAAATGGCAATATTACCTGAAATGTTTACACCTGATGATGTAGAAGAAAATCCATTTGCAGCAATACCTGAAGGCTGGTATGAAGCAGAACTTGTCAAATCTACTTATGAAACCACAAATGATGGAGAAGGCAAGTATTTTGCTTTGACTTTCAAAATTATTGAAGGTGAAAGAAGCAATCGCATGATCTTTACCAATCTTAATTGGGTAAATAAATCAGATGTTGCTGTACGCATAGGCAAAGGAGATATGAAAGCTATTGTTATGGCAGTTGGCCTACCTGGTGATTATGATCTTGAAGACACTGATGATTTGCATAATATACCTTTGCAAATTAAAGTAAGTGTTAAGCCTGCAACTGCTCAGTGGCCTGAGAAAAATGAAATAAAAGGCTATAAAGCATTATCTGCTGACTAAATTAAGTCTGCTCTTTTAGCCCCTTAATTGGGGCTTTTTTGGTATGAAATTTAAGAAAAATAAAAGCAAAAATGGTGGTCTTGGATATACACATTCTAATGATAAAGATAAAGCCAGGAAGCGTTTTTTAAAAGAAAAGAAAAAATTGAGAAAAAAATTCAGTAAAATACAAAAGGAAATTGATGATGATAGTTGAAAGTTTTGAAGCTGTTTTAAATGAAGTAACAAAAGAATCCTTGCCAAGAGACTATCTTGGCCTAAGCTCTATTGGCACCAGCTGTTATCGAAAATTACAGCATGATCATTATTGGACATATAAATCAACACATTCCGCTCAGATTCTTCGCCTGTTTGGAGTAGGCCATAGAATGGAATCAGTAATTGTTTCTGATTTAGAGAAGCTTGGAATTCACATTGTATCAGATCAAGATGAAGTTATAGGATTTGCAGGACACTGGAAAGGACATTCAGATGGCATAGCATTTTCTGAAAATGATATAGATCAAAGATTTTTAACTGAATATAAAACTCATAATGATAAAAGTTTTAAAGACTTGGTTAAAAAAGGTGTGTTTGCTTCTAAACCTGGTCACTATGATCAAGTAACAGCATATATGGGATATGAAGCATTGCCATTTTGTTTATATGTTGCATACAATAAAAATGACTCTAAATATTTTTTTGAAGTTATTAAATTTAATGGAGAAAGATTTCAAGAACTATGTAAAAAACAAGAAGAAATAATATTAGCAACAGATCTTTTGCCAAGAGTAGGAAACAACTCTATTACCTGGTTTGAGTGTAAAATGTGTGATGCTAGGCAAGTTTGTCATGGTTATAAAGACCCTGAAAAAACTTGTAGAACCTGTAATTATGTTGATGTAGAATCTGATGGCAAATGGTTTTGCTCTTTTCATGATAAAAATTTAACTAGTGATGATCAACAAAAAGCTTGTGATAATCACCAATATGATAAGATGTTTAATATATGATTAAGCTGAGGCACTACCAGGCGGGTTGCACTCCTGCCTTAACAAAATATATTAATTCAAATCCAGGAAAACATCCCTTAGTAGGCATGCCAACTGGTAGTGGAAAAACATATTGTATTGCAGACTTAGTTCAGCATTATAGTGCAAAATCTGATATAATAATTCTTTCTCATGTAAAAGAAATATTGGAGCAAAATCATGAGTCATTATCTGAGTACCTTGATGAAGAAGTGGGGCTCAACTCTGCAGGATTGGGAAAAAGAGAGTGGAAACATATTACCGTCGCTGGTATACAATCAGTGTATAAAAAATCTTCAAGAGTTAAAGAAAATAGCATCATTATTATTGATGAAGCTCATCTCATATCACCAAATGCAGAAACTATGTACCAAACCTTTTTTCAAGGTCTTAGGTCAGCTACTATCATTGGTTTTACTGCTACTCCTTTTCGGCTTGGTCATGGTCTTATATATGGTCACGGTAGGATGTTTGATGATCTTGTTTATGACTGGACAAGTCCTGAAAGATTTCAGCAACTGGTTGATGAAGGATACCTTTCACAAATAACATCAAAGCGCACTAAGCTAGAAATGGATGTATCAGAAATCAAGCTAAAGGCGGGTGAATTTAATGAAGTACAGTTATCCGCTGCTTTTGATAGGGATGGTGTAACAAAAGAAGCCATAAAAGAAATTATAGCAGCTGGCCAGAGCCGTAAAAAATGGCTTATATTTGCAATTGATATTAATCATGCAGAGCATATAGCTGAGACACTACTTAGAAATGGTATAAGGTGTGCACCTGTACATTCAAGAATGGAAGAATCAGGATTTGAAAGAGATAAAATAATAGAGGCATTTAAAAATGGAAAATATAGATGTGTTGTTAATGTTAACATACTTACTACTGGGTTCGATGAGCCTGGTATTGATCTTATTGCTATGCTTCGCCCTACAAATAGTCCTGTACTTCATGTTCAAAGTCTCGGCAGAGGATCAAGAGTTAGTCCCAATAAAGCCAACTGTCTTGTTCTTGATTTTGCTGGCAATACTCAACGCCTTGGTCCAATAAATAATGTAATTGTAAAAGAAAAAGGCAAGGGCAAGGGAGGCGGAGATCAGCTAACAAAAACTTGTCCTGATTGTAACAGCATTCTTTCTCCTGCTGTAAAATTTTGTCCTGATTGTAATTATGAATTTCAATTTCAGCATGGATTATCAGCTCAAGCTGCAAATATAGAATTGGTACAGACAGGTAAAGCACTATGGTTAAATTTAGACAGCATTAATTATAGCATACATAAAAAATTTGGATCTCCATCATCTATAAAAGTTACATATAATGCAGAAGGTGTAACTATATCAGAATTTGTTTGTATTGAGTACAAAGGTTATGCAAAACATAAAGCAAATCATTGGGTCAGCTTTAGAGGAGGCAAAGTATGTGAAACAGCAAAAGAATTATTAGATCAGTCTAAATCACTAAAAATTCCTAGAAGAATTCAAATTCAGAAAAAGGGAAAGTATAACACTATTAAAAATGCTGAATTTGATATTTAAATGCATATAACTTTTAGTTATATGTAAAGTCTTTTTTATAACTAAATATTCTAAGGAATCTGAAAATAAAAGTAGACACGGGTGGTGAGGCGAGTAAAATAGTATCACTGACTAGAAAAAAAGTCAGCACTTTAATATTTAAAGGAAATTTATTATGAGCAAGAAAAAAGAAAAAATTGAAAGTGCAGAAATTGAATTCGATGGCTCTGTACCTGATGTATCAGATCCTAATGAAGAAGTTCAAGCTGCATTTCACATAGCCCGTCAAACTACATCTGATGAAGATGAAGTAAAACTAAAAATGATTGAAGGTGGTGCAACATTTAAGAATGTTACCCGTTTGTATAATGCTTATATGATCGAAGCTGGTTATTCTATTTCAAAGCCAGATCGTGATGCTCTTGTAGAAGAAAAACTAGCTGGATTGTACTTTGATACAGAAGAAACATATAATGCTGCCGTTTCTGTTCTTACTGATTCAATTTCTGGTGCTACTGAGCGTTCCGCTGCTTCATTGGTTCGATCTTATGCTAAGAAAAATAGTTTAGATGTATATGCTAAGCCTAAGTCTGAAGGTGCTCCTCGCACTAGCTTTGTTCATAAGTTTTATGAATTTTTAGCTGCAAACCCATCCTGTTCAGAAAGTGAAGCTCATGATTTTATATTTGGTGTTGAGCCAAATGAGCCAACTTCTCAGAATGTTAAGAACTATGAAAAAATGCACCAAAATGTTCGTGTACTAGCAAACCGCATTGCGGCTAAATAGTAAGCAACATTTAATAGTGGGGCCCGAAAGGGCTCCATTCTCACATTCAGAGTATTTATGATATGAGTAACATAATAGTTTTTGATACAGAAACAACTGGATTATTAAAACCTGAAATAAATAGCCTAAAAGCTCAACCTGAAATTACAGAAATTCATTGCACCAAGCTTGATCCTTTATTAAATATAATTGATGAGTTTGATATGTTAATTAAACCAAGTATGCCAATACCAGAGGAACTGGAGCGGAAGATAGGCATCACTAATGAAATGGTTAAAGACTCTCCAAGCTTTATTGACATCTATAAACAATTATCTCATTTCTTTATGGATTGTGACACCATGGTTGCTCATAATATTGGATTTGATAGATCAATGATAGCAAATGAGTTATCTAGAATTGAGAAAGTTCTTCATTTCCCTTGGCCAATTAATCATATATGTACTGTTGAGAAATCAATGTACATAGAGCAGCGGAGAATTACACTTACTAAGCTGCACGAATATGCCACTGGCACTCCATTTGAAGGAGCTCACAGAGCAGCAGTTGATGTAGCAGCTTTAGTAAAATGTTTTAAGTGGCTAGTATCAGAAGGCAAAATATGATAAACATAGCATTAAAGACTGAGTATTCTTTTAGGCAGTGTTTTATGCCTATTAGAGATTTACACAAATATGTATTAAATGGCTATTTAGGCGTAGCAGATTATGATAATACATTTTCTCATGTTCCTCTTTCTATTGAAGCAAAAAAACACGGGTTTACCCCAATATATGGTGTTAGACTCCGCGTGTCAGCCCCTGAGAACGTCCGTACAGCGAGTTCTCAAGAGTATAGCGTCTTTATAGCCAAAACGAATAAAGGGCTTACAGAGCTTTACAAGCTTGTGTCAAAGGCATATAGTCAGTTCTATTATTTTCCTAGATTATTTTGGCAAGATGTTGAGAATCTTCATCCAGACATATATATTCTTGGGCAAATGTATGAAAACTTTTTTCCTACTGCTGATGAAAGAACTGAGTATCAGCTAATCGCTGGAGCTAGAAAGTTTGGTGATGGATATGCTTATAATTTTAATCAGAAATCTGATGATATGAGAATTATTCCTGAACAAAATAATTACTTAGAAATTGCTAAAAGCTGCACTGCTACTATTTCTAAAGCACCTATGCTCAAGTTTCCTGGCCGTATGGATCTATATGCAAAATGTGAGATTGGTGCTAGAAAGCTTGGAGTTGATTTAACTGATTCTGTTTATTCTGAGAGACTAGAATACGAACTGACTCTTATTCATGAAAAAAAGTTTCAGGACTATTTTAAAGTAGTATCTGATATTATTACCAGAGCTAAATCTAAGATGCTAGTTGGCCCTGGCAGAGGAAGTTCTGGCGGTTCACTTTTATGTTACCTACTTGGCATAACTGGCATTGATCCAATTAAATATGGACTTCTTTTTGAGCGGTTTATTGACACAAATCGGTTTGACTTTCCAGACATTGACACTGATTATCCTGATGTATATAGAAAGCAAGTTTTAAAAGATATTGCTAAAATCTATGGTGATGATTGTGTTAAATCAATTGGGACTGTATTAACTCTTAAAGCCAAAAGCGCACTTAATGAAGTAGCAATGGCTCTCAATATTCCATCCGCTGATATTGAAGAATTGAAAGGCTCAATTATAGAAAGGTCAGGAGGTGATGCTAGAGCTGCTTTTTGTGTAGCAGATACATTTACTGATTTAGAAATAGGTAAAAAGTTTATTGAGAAATATCCAAGAATGAGAACTGCTGGCAATATTGAAGGACATGCTACTACCTTTGGAACTCATGCAGCAGGGGTCATAGTTTCAAACTCTCCGCTCACTGAGTTCTGCGGTGTAAACTCTCGTGAAAATACTTTAATGATATCAGGCACTGATGCTGAAGCTATAAATCTGCTAAAAATAGACTGTCTAGGTTTACGCACTCTTTCTATACTCATGGATGTTGCGAAGTTAGGTGGGTTTAAATATAGTGATTATTATACTCTTGACTATAAAGATCAAGCTGTATTTGATATACTAACTGCTAAAAGGTATTCAGGAATATTTCAGTTTGATGGACAAGCTCTAGGAATGGTTAGTGCTCAAATGGGTGTTAAGAACTTTGATGACATGATAGCTATTACAGCATTGGGCAGGCCTGGTGCTCTTAACTCTGGTGGTACAGCTAGATACATTAAACGTAGGACAGGAATTGAACAGCCAATATATTTTGGCGATCTTCATAAAGAAGTAACAGAGCCCACTTATGGTGTAGTAGTATTCCAAGAGCAGACAATGACAATCTTGAGAAGAATAGGAAGTATGTCTTGGAAAGATGTCAATATACTTCGCAAAGCTATGTCAAAATCATATGGGGATGAGTTCTTTTCTAAGTATAAAGCTGACTTTATAGATGGAGCTCAAGGAAATGGATACACAGCAATCGAAGCGGAAAAAGTGTGGGAAGCTGTGGCCTCTATGGGATCATACGGTTTTAACAAATCTCACGCAGTAGCATATGCTATGATTTCTTACTGGACTGCATGGGCTAAGGCTCATTATCCACTAGAGTTTGCTGCTGCTAATCTTAATCATGCAAAAGATGATTCTTCCGCTGTGAAGCTGCTCAGAGATATACATCTTAATGATGGAATACAATATACACCATTTGATGCAGATAAATCAGAATTAGGATGGACTATTCATGATGGAAAGCTACTAGGTGGTATTCTTAATTTGCCTGGTATTGGGCCTAAAAAAGCTCAAACTATATTAAATGCCAGGAAGGGAAAAGCCAAACTAACTCCTGGTTTAATTAAGAAAATGATGAATCCAAAAACAATATTTGATATATTATTTCCAACTAAGCATTACTGGGGCCAGCTTTATTCTGATCCTAAAAGTTATGGGCTTTATAGATCACCTAGCATGATAGCTGATGTTGTAGAGCCTGGTGATTATATAATTATAGGGTGTGTATTTGATAGAGATTTACGAAGCAGAAATGATACTCAGTCAGTAATAAAAAGAGGAGGTCAGGTTTTAGATAATCAGATTTATTATCTTAACTTGTATCTTGAAGATGATACAGATATTATTAAATGCACCATTCCCCCATTTAAGTTTGAGGAACTTGATGGTCAAAATCTTGCAGAGAATATAGCAATAGGTAAAACATGGTTTCTAGTTTCTGGTAAGATTCAGGGGAGCTGGAGAAATTTAACTATAGATGGTATAATTAACTTAAATGAAAGATTTGGAGTAAAATAAAATGCTAATGGAGACACTAACTGTGACAAGAAAAGTTGCTATTGTTAAAAGATATAGTATGGCACATCTTAACAGGCCAGAAAGTGTATTAGAGCACACAGGAGGAGTGTGTTTAATTTCTATGCTAATTGGATTAGAATGCAATAAAGTTGATTATGATGCTGTAGATATGGGCAATCTTCTTATGAAAGCAACAGTTCATGATTTAGAAGAATCAGAAATTGGAGATATTGCTAATCCTGTTAAATATGATAATCAAGATATTAATGATGCAATTTACATTGTTAGCAGTAAGGCAATGAAAAAAATTGCTGATGATCTTCAGCACCCTATTTTACACGAATTATGGGAAACTGCAAAAGATCAATCAATAGAGGGAAGAATAGTCAAACTAGCGGATGTGTTATCTGTTTTAGCAAAAATATATGAAGAATCAAAATTATATTCAAATACATCATTTAAACATTATGGATATAATACTTTATCATTTTTCTTAGATCAAGATGAAATAGAAACTAATCAAGTATTATTAAATGTAATAAAAGAAGCAATTCAAATAAATGAGGAAATATTATGAAAACTTATGATCCATATGTAAAATGTTTATCATCAATAGATGATCGCATTGCCGCTTGGAATACAAGCCGCCCGAATTTTCAACCAGGTGATCTTTCTTTTGAAGAGATAGAGCGCATGGATTTAAGTCTCAACTCAATGAAAGTATACACCTTAGAAATTCGTTCATCAGTTCTTTTCCGCGATCTGATTCTTTCACTTAGACCAATTCAGTGCTGGGCTCAGTCAACTAGGTCAGCACCATTGGATAGAGAAACACTTAGAATCTCATCTGAGTTTTCTCATATGAAATCTGATGATAGAAAAATTGATGAAATGATTAATAGGTTTGAAGAAGGTGAGCCTAGAGATAAAGTAAGAGGTCTACTGACTACTTCAGTTAGCACTGTATATACACTTACAATAGATCATAGAGTATTAATGGCATTTTGTAAAAGCCTATTGTTGCTTAATAAAAATTTATTTGAATTATATGGTGCTATGCTTTTAGAATCTATTGATGGATTTGATGCATTTAATAAAAGCACTGTTCATCCTATTCATCCTTTTGTTACAATTACTAATGAAGAACGTAGAGAATATAGAACTGAAGAAGTAGGAAGTATGATTTTTGGATTCTATAATATGAAATGTGCAATGGCTGCGCAATTTCTTCGTCAGCACTATAGCAAAATTAAAATTGGTTATTGGGATATGATACCTAATTTCTTTGAATCAAGTATGAGTCAATCAGATACAGTAGATGTTGCATTTTACATTGATAAAGCATCTTATGAACGTCTTATGAGTATGAGATCTCACTGGGCTCTTGACTGGTCTACAGATATGTGGGGTGGGCTAATTGGCGATTTTATAAAAAATATGAGCACTGAAGAATTTTGGAACTTCTTACCAAATGGTGGTGGCAAACGTGATCCATATTGGGCTGATGTTTATAATAGAGTGCTCAGAAAAGATCCAGGCCTACCTTGCCCTATAATGTGCGAGTGGCCAGAAATGATTAAATTAAAAGAGCAAGAAGTTGGATATAGTTGGGTAATTCAAAAATATTATGATTGTGTTGAACAAGGTTTTATTAAAGACAATCCTGATAATGAGCATCGTAAACTTTACATTTCACTAGGAGAAAAATTATGATTTATATAGCAAGTCCGTTCTTTAATAAAGAGCAAGTTTCTTTTGTTGAGGCAATAGAAAAGGCTTTAAATGCAGCAAGCATTGCACACTACTCTCCGCGTTCTGAGGGCATTCTTTTAAATCAAACTGAAGAAGAAAAACAAAAAAATAAAAGACATATATATAAAATTAACATTAATATGATTTCTGCTTGTAGTAAAGTTTTAGCAGTAATTGATGATAGGGATATTGGCACTATTTGGGAAATGGGCTATGCAACTGGTAAAGAAATACCAGTTATAACTATATCAAATTCTTCTTATGGTCTTAATGTAATGTTAGCTGAGTCTGTACAAGCTCATACAATTAGAATAGAAGATGCTATAAAAGCAATAAAAAATAATCGTTTTCGTGGTGAATTATTAGAAGGGGTATATTAATGTTTAAACCAATGTTAGCCAAAAATATAGCAATTCAAGATATTGAACTTCCTGTATTTGTTAGCACAAAACTAGAGGGTGTTCGTGGCGAGTTTACACCTGATGGTTTAAAAACTAGACCAATGAAAAAGTTTAACAATAAAAATTTAGAGTTATTTTTTGGTAAGGTTTCTAGTTATGCTAGAAAATATAACATGTATATAGAAGGAGAATTTTATAAACATGGATTAGAGTTTAATGAGATAAGCTCAATATGCCGCAGGGCGGAACACCCTGATACTGATACACTAGAGTTTCATATATTTGATATATATATGCCAGATTTTATAGATGCAAATTTTGGTCAAAGATCTGAAATGATAAAAACTTTAGTACAAGATATAGATGATCAATCTATTAAACTTTGTTATCAAAGTTTAATTTCTAGTCATGATACAATACAAAATATGTATGAAATAGCAATTGATTCAAATTATGAAGGATTGTGTTTTAAATCTCCATTTGAAATATATAAACATGGTCGATCTACACTAGATCAACAGTTTTCCAGAATTAAACAAGATAATACTTATGATGGTATTGTATTAGACATTGTTGAAAGAATGGAAAACTTAGTTGAATCTAAGCCTAATGAATTAGGTATGATGTCTAAAACTCAAAATAAAGACTTAAAGGCTTCAACTGGTTTAGCTGCAGTTGCTATAACTATCTGCGAAGATTTTCCTGAACCAGTTAGAGTTGTTCTATCTAAGAACCTTAGTGATAATGATAGAAAAGAAATTTGGGATAATCGTGAAGAGTATATTGGTAAAAATCTTAGATTTTACGGTATACCAGTATTAGGAATGAATCAGCCTCGATGCCCAAGATTTGATACGTGGAGAACAGACTTAGACTAGAAGACATACCTCTGAGAGCTTCTGTATTCGTTCCTAAGCGATTTTACCCCCAAACCTTATAAAGGGCTAGGGGGTAAAATAGAATCGCTTAGAGGCGATTACAGAGCCTTGATTAAATCCTGAATTTTTTGAGCACCTTCTTCTTTCCTCTGTCTCAATTTGAAATCCTTAACAATGCTATTAATATATGAGTCTACATCTTGCTTACTAGGTAATTTATCATCATCACTAAGTGCAGCACCTATTCTTGGTGCTCTAAGTAATTCTGGAACACCACCAGTTAAAAATTTATCATTATCATTTCTAAGAATTTGCCCAGTTTTTCTAATAACCTTTTGAGTAGGAGAAGCACCTATTATAGGGTCAAATAGAAACTTCATTCCTTTAGGTGGTATGCTGCCCATATCTTTACTAAGCATGTTTGCTAAACCAGTTGCCATTCCAGAATCTTTTCTGCCAACAGTTTTAAGTCCACTTTCTGCCATTTCTTGCAGCGGAAGCAATTTTTGAGCCCAGTTATCAATTCCGCCTACTTGGCTGGAGGCTGTCATTAATTGCTGTGGAGTAAATCGACCAAAATTATTTTTTGCGCTAAATCCTGCTTTTTTAACAGAAAGATAATTTGGAAAATATTGATCAACTTTTGCCAATTCTTTTAAAACAGGCTCATCTAAATTTCCCCTATACAGATCAATCATATCTTGAATTGTTCTTTCAATTGTTGATTTTCCTTTTCCTGCTATTTCTTGTTTAGCAGAATTTAACATTCTATCAACATCATTAAACATAACATTACGAAGCCAAGGAGCGTTTCCATCAAAATCAAAATCCTCAACTTTTCCTACAACCATTTTTCTTAAAGATTCCATAAAAGTTCTATCATCTTGACTATTCATAAATTTTATAGAATCATCAAGCATATCTAATACTGAACCCATATCTAGCTGATCATAATTAACCATATCCCATACTTTTTGATATGCTTGTTTAAATTGCGATCCTAGCTGAGCAATTCCTTCTGCACCAGCTTTAGTTACTTTTTTTCCTGGCAAAGCTGCTGCTTTAAGCACAGTTTCATGCCATTTATCTTTAGCAAAACCTGACATTTGCTCAAAGCCTTTTGCCATAAATGGAAATAGTGATGCTGTTCTTTGTAATTGTTGTAAAAAACCAGCAGCCTCTCCTGCCATTCCCATGGTCATGTCTACACCTCGATCAATCATATCTTGAGCACCAGCTACTTTTGACCCAATTCCATTAACTAATCCGCCTGCAGCTTTTCCAACTACACCTCCTGCTACAGTTGCAGCAGCATCAGTAGCTGCATTTCCTATTCTGGTTTGATCTGAATCTGGCTCCCTAAGTGAAGCAGCAGTACCAGACCCAAGTAAATCACCAGCAAATCGAGCACCAGTTTTTCCAAGTGCTCCTGTAAGTTTAATGGTGTTGCCAATTGCTCCTGCAGGTGTTGCCATTTGTCCTAATTCAGCAATAGCACCTCCTGCTAAAGATGAATAAGGATTTTGATCTTCCAAAATATCCATAGCATTTTCAGCAAAATTAAGCTGCTCTTGATTTTGATCTGATTCACCAAGAAGCCATGGATATATGCTTTGTGCACCTCTTATTAACTGATCAGTTTTTCTACCAGCACCAATTGCCATTGAATCTAATACTTTAGTTTCTTCTGCTGTTTTATATATTTCTTCATCTTGTTTACTTAGCGGAACCCATCCCTTTTCATCAGAACCTCTATAGGCAATTTTTTCACCAGTTTCATTATCTATTGCATATCTTGTTTCACTCATTATTTATCCACCCATGTTGTTCCAGCTGTTGGACCTGTAAGTTTTGGTCCATTTTTAGTTGCAGATTCTGCATTAGCATTTCCGTTTATTCTAGCCTGATATTCATCCCATCCAGTTTCACCCCAAGTATCTTTATTTTCTTTCTCCATTTGAGTTATAAGAATTTGATATATAGGATTATTAAAAGCACCTTGACCTTCTTGTGCAATCATCTTAGCAAGTTCAAGATTTCTTTTTTGTCTTTGCATATTTATAAGAAATATTTCTCTAGGCTGCCCAAAAGTAGGCAATTGTTTTTGGAACATTAATTCTTCTTTTGGACCAACTTGAGCGCCACGAATAGCAGAAATAATTTCAACACTTAATCCTAAAGTTAAAGCAAGAGCTTCTGCGTTTTTAGGGGTCAATTCATTTCCAGTTGCATTCATAAATTTATTTACTGCAATATTTGTGAGATCAGATCCGCTTCTAAATTTAGTCACATATCCAGAAAGCCCATCAAAATCAACTTCTGGGTCTTGAACTAATTCAGATAACCTATCTAAATTGTTATTACTTATTTGAAGATCAGCAGCCCTACTTACAGCTGCATCCGTTGGCTTTTGAGCAAATAAATAGCCTTTCTCATTTGCGTCATCATATGTCAGACCAACTGGTTGTGCAATAAAATTTCCTTCTGCATCAGTCATAGGTGTATTAGGCGGAATATATTTCTCACCTTGATTTAATGTTACACGAGTTCCAGCCTTCATTGCATAAGATCGAATAAAATCATCTCTAACTTTTCCTGTTAATCCTAATTCATCTGCATATTTAGCACCAGGACTTCTATTATCAGTAAGCTGTGTTTTAGGAGTATTAACTCTTTGATTATAATCACCAAGAAATTTTATTCCTTCCGCCTGTAGAACTGGGTTTTCACTGTTAATTAATCCATCTATTTGCTGTTGCCACCTATCTAAATCTGTTGGCTCTTTATAGCCAAGATTCATATCACGAGCATAAACATCAGCAGCTCCTTGGCCTAATTGTTTAGCATCTTGTAATGTGTTGTATTGAGTTGCATCTTTTTCATCAGCAGTTTCTTGCATTATATCGCGATTCATCTGCCGATATGCTCGAGCAATATTTTTAGGAGTTGATTTATTAACTAAACCAAGAGTATCCATAATACCATAATCAATTGCCATCAGAGATTCTCCAGTAAAGACCTAATTGCAGGATTTGTATAAAAAGAAGTATTCACTTTTCCAGTTCTTTTATCTTGTGTTCTATTGCTTGATGCTTTAGATCTAGCCATTATAGTGTTTAAATTACCACCTTTAGGTATTGCAGAGAGAGCTTGTGGCTGATCATTTTTCATATATTGAGAAATATCAGCTGATCCTCCCATGTCAAGCATGCCTTTTAGGTTTTCCATTATACCAGGGTTATCTTCAGTTGCAGCCATTCCTGCTGTACCATCAGCTTTATTTTTTGCAGTATACTTTTGAACATCTTGAAATAAACTTTGTGGCGCATTAGGGGAACTCATTCCTGTAGTAGGTGAAACAGCAGACATTGGCCCAGCAGCTACAGAACCACCCATTTGGCCTGCATTCATTGCTCCTATTTCACTAGCTCCTGCTGTACTTAAAAGTCCTGGACCAGCTGCAGATACACCTGTAGCCATTGGGCTCATCATAGCCGCCCCTGCTCCTGCTGTGCCTGCTCCTGCTGCTGTACCTGCTCCTGCTGCTACTGCTGTACCTGCTCCTGTTGCTGCTGCTGCTGTTCCTATTCCTAATGCTGCACCTATTGCTGCAAATGTCATTATAATTCCCCTTTCTCAATTAATAAATCTAAACTGTCAAAATTAGATACTGTTAACAAATCTACTAGTGTATCTACATCTGTTATATTATCAGGATTAGCATGCACTGTCATCCACTCAGTATCAGTTATAGCATAAACAGCTCTTTTTGTACCAGGCTCTGAAACCCATATTTTTGGGGCTGTATATATGTCAGATCCAAACTCAGTCACTACTTTAATTTTTCCTTGAGTAATAACATTAATATGAGAATGTTTATGTATTTTACCAACAATACACATACCTTGTGGTATTCTCATTTGCCTGCCATATAATCCTGGAGCAAATAAATGATCATTATATATATCTTGCATTTTACTTGCAGAAATAGACTCAGGCAAAGTCATTAGTTTAGACTCTAGCCCAAGTATAAAATTGCGAGCAATATCATTTTTCATTTATTATTTACCCCCCATAGAAAAGCCAAACGAACCTCCTTTAGATGTTCCTGATCCTCTGCTTGATTCTGTACCACTATCAAGAACTGTTGGTGGGCCTACAACATTTGAATAATTTTGCAGATTCATCCAAGGCATCTGACCTCCTTGCATCCAAGGAGCCATTTGATTCATTCCAAGATTTTGTTGACCTGGTAAATTAGCCATTCCTTGCTGCACAGTTGAATTAGCACCACTAAGTAAATCCATTCCCCTTTGTTGAGCTTGTCCTCTGCCTAAATCAGCTTGTTGTGCAATGCCCATTTTCCAGTTCATATCTGTATCGTATGCATTTCCTCTCATTTGATTTTCAGTATTAGTCATATCTCTATTTGCTTGAGCACCTAGCATAGCATTTTGCATAGCATGACGACTACCTCCGCCCTGGCCCATTGCACCAGCTTGACCTGCCATTTGATTTTGTTGAGTAGTTAAATTTTGATTCATGCCTTGTTTCATTGAAGCAACCATTGGGTCAATATAAGTATTGCCAGGGCCACCAACTATGTTTTCATACATCCTGCCCATTTGACTTGGATTATTCATGCTGCCCATTATTGAATTATATAGCCCAGCTCGCATATTAGAGGTGTCTCCATAACTGCCTCCTGAAATTTGATTGCCTACACCACCCATTCCAAGATTATATACATCCGTCATTTGGTCCGTCATGCCTGGGACCATACCTTTTCCTGTATCAGCATATCCTCTTTCAGAATTATATAAGTCTCCTGCCTGACCATAAAGATTTTCTAGTGCAGGATTTTGAGTTGCATCAACGTTTTGATTAAAAGTTGAATTTGAAGAATACTCATTTTTTGATTTATTTTTACTGCCGCCAATTCCAAATGCCATAATAACTTCCCCTTAGTTTAAATCATTGATACCCAAGTGCCACCGACATAAATCCAGGGCCCAGGGGTATTTATAGTTGGTGCAAGTGATGGTGCTCCATTAAAATATCTAACCATTCCATTTTCTACTTTATCAGGAAGCGCACCTACAGGAGTAAAATCTGGAATATCAGCAAGTGCTGCATTTATTAATATTACTGTTCTAGTAAGCCACTCTTGTAGAGCGGGATCATCAACTATTGGTGGTTGTTCTAATGGTACAATTCTTGAGCTCATCTTAATCCCGCCTCTACATATTCTATGTTAATTCCAGCCATAGTCCAACTTCCAGCATTTTCAGCACTATTATAATCTTCAATTCTTAAACTATGAAGTTCACCAGTAGTTCTTACATCTAATTTTCTTTGCTTTGTAGGATCAAAAAGTTGAGGTGGTTTCCATCTAATAGGACTACCTGGAAAATCTTGAGATCCTACTCTAATTTGCACAGGTGAAAATCCAATTATATGAGGATAAAGCCTTGTTATAGTTGTAACTTTAGTTAAAGAATCAATTACAAAACTTGCACGCTCAATAAATGAAGGATTAGATAAGCTTGTAAAATTACTTTTTGTATTCATTAAAACCAATCTTCCTGTAGTTGCTTGATCATCATAAGCTGATGTTTGAAGTCCGTACAAACTACTTTCAACAGGATTGGGAAATTCTGAATCCCAAGATTCATTGCTTTGATTCCATGAAGGCCCAGGAGAAGGAGTGCCAATTTCATTCCAAGTTACACCTAAATTAGCAAAAGTTCCAAGAGCACCAAATCTTACAACACCATTTGGTAAATCTATTATTGTCCAAGTGTCATCTTTCCAATTATATACATAAGCAACATTAGCACCTTCTGAAGCAAGATCAGAATCAACTGTTGGAATACAAAACCAAATTTCATTTGAATAATCATATTGTACAACAAAAGCATTAACAAAAAATTCACTATTAAAATCATTGTTAAATCTAGTTAATAATCTATTGTGTAATAAAGATACTACTTGATTTCCATCATAACTATAAAGTCCAGTTCTAGCAATAAAATAGTGTTTAGAATTTACTTCAACTAAGCAATTCATATTTAGTAATCCAAAAGAAGCATTAGCATCTCGAATTTGAAATACAAAAGGCCCGCCTTTGTAATCAAATACTGTTATAGATGTTTCTCTATAAACTACAAATGCATCTCTAAGAGATTTTGCATCAACAATGTTGCCACCTGATCCTCCTAAATAAACAAGACCTGCAGTATTAGTTATATCTAGCTCATCCCAAGAATCAGGAATTGCTCCATTATCCGCTGGTGTAGACCAACGTACTGCATCAGGATAATTAAAGAACGAACTAGAAATATCCATAGCAAATAAATATTGTTTATGAGAACGAACAATTCTAGCATGATAACCTTTGTCTTCCCAAGTAATTTCAGGAGAATTTGCAGTAGGCCCAGGAGACCACCTTAATACACTCATTTTAGTACTGACATCTTGAGTAGACCAATATTCTGGATAAATATTTACATTATTAATTATTGGAATATTGCCTAGTAAACATCCATTCCAACCTTGTTCACTTGTTAATGCTAAAGGCACAATACGTGTTATATCTGTAAAAGTTGTTGAAGTGCCTCCAGTAAAAACATAAACTGATTCAACATTAGACGATTTTCCTGCTATTATCCAATACCCAGCAACAAAAGCATTTACATTTAAAATAAGGCTAGGAATAAAATCCGCAGGTAAATTAGCTAATTCAGTAAAGCCTCTATAGTTGCTAATTTGCTCAGAAGAAATTACTACATTTCTAAGATTTGTTAAAAAATCAAGTGGCAAAGTCCAAGGCTGTAAATCTGTATTAATACCTTTTTGTGCAAAAGAACTAACCGACAATTGTTTTATCATAAGATAATTTCTCCAATTCATTAATTTTGGCTTGTTCTTTTCTTTCTTCTAACAAGTTCAAAGTTGCAACCCCTGCTACTTGTGTATTATTGTAGACAGTGTCTACCAGAGTTGAAATACTATCTGCTACTGAAACTGTTTTAGCCTGTATTCCTATAGCCAATTGTGGCTGCCAAGCAATTGCACACTGACTAACTCCATCTATTTCTTTACCTGTTTGTACATCAACACCAGTTAATGTTATATACCAAGCACATCTTTCAATAACTCCGTCAACAATTTTTTCACAAGTACTGCCTAGTGGACAAGTAAGTTTTACATCAATTGACATTTAATTTCTCCTTATTATTCCACTTCTACTTTTTGAACTTCTATACAATTTACCCATTTTGGATCCCATCCAAGATCAACATCACTAATATTATGATTATGTCCGTCACCGTTGCCTGTATTATTAGTTAAACTTGCTCCTAAATTAGCACCTGTTATACCTGTATTAGGAATATTTGCAGACACGCCTGAATTAAGCCCTCTCATTGTATAAGCATCACTTGAGCTACCACTAAAGCTTTGAAAAGCAGCAAAATTACCACCAGCAATTTGAGATTGACTCTGGGTGTTTTTAAACATAAAATGATCATGATCATTAATACTATGAGAATGTTGTGGCAATTGTGCAGTTGTTAGAGTTGTATTTAGTGTACCAGAATGATCGTGTTGACTTGAATAGCCAGAACCAGCACTCTGAGTACCCCCACTACCAGAATTAAAAGATGTACCTGGTGGTATATTCACCATTCTTAAAAAAGCATCATCAGGACGGCCCGTTTGACCAGGTATGGATCCCATTCTTTTCCATAAAGGTAAAGCAGCACCACTGGTTAACAGTATTCTAGTGCCAGCTGGTGCTCTAATAGTAGTGTTTAAACTAGCAATTATAAATTGAAGTTGCAGCTGTATAGTAACACCATCAATACCACTTCCAGCTAAAGCATTCATTTCTCCAGCAGTTACGGTAACAGGAGAAGCAAGACCTGAAGCACCTCCTGTAAATTGTGTTTGTAAAACACTTTTTATAAGCTGAATATGATCATTTCCTTGTGCAACTGGTTCTGTACCAGCAGGAGCATTTGCGTTTAATTCTGCTATTGTTGATGCTGTTTCTACTGTCATGTTAACACCTATCTATTGTTGAATCTAATTTTTCAATAACATCCCAATTAGAATCTGGTAAACAGACCTCAGTCCAATCAGTTGTTTCACCTGGATAAGGAATATCACCAGGAACTGGAAATACTCCTAAAGAAATAGGAGCACCAGATATAGTATTGGGTTGTCCTATTCTCATCTAGATACACCTTTAGTTTTTTCATAAGTTCTCATAGCACCTAATCCTAATAAAGCAAGAACTAAGCCTGTAACTTCATTTCCATCAATTGTTGGTAATAAAGGAACAATCTCAGTAGCTCGGTCAGACAAAGTTACAATGCCTATTACAATAAAGTCTTTAATAATCCAATTGTAAAGTAAAGCAATAGCACAAATCCAAAGCAGTGAAGGCCTTCCTCCTGCTACAAACCAATTTGTGTTTTTAGCAGATTCAATATTTGCCTGAGCTTGCATCATATGAGGCTGAGCCATTAGTGTTTGTATTTTTAACGCTGCAGCGGATCTTTCATCATCAGATGTAAATAAGCCGTCTAAACCACTCATTACACTGTCAGCCAAGCTGCCTACATCAAAGTTTACTATTCCACTCACTTTGTTTTCCTTACAGCTAAAAACTGTAAAAATATTGTAGGCACAATAAAGAACTGAGTAATATGCCCAATAATATATGCCCAATCTTTGCTAAAGAAAGGACTCTCTTTCAACATAAAATCTGGAAACAGATATCGCAAATTCTCAACGTCCATATTGGTGTAGCTATGGCCTACTTGTGCAATGCACCACCACAATCTAGTACCTGCTTCTCCTGGCCCATCTGTTGCTACATAAGACTTTTTAGCAACTTCTAATCTTTCTTTATATTCAGACATAAATTAATCCTTAATAAGTCCAATATTTTGGTGTTCCTGATCTAGAGTCAATATGAGTAAAAGCATCATATCTACCAATAGACAAGCCTAAACTATCTGCATAATCTGCAACTTTTTTTGGTTCTATTTCTTTAACATAAATATCAGCAGCTCTAGCTAATAAATGCTGTGAAGAAGGTGCTCCGCCTACTGCAGCATTATGGTCAATACACCTACAAGCAGATGTAATAATAACTGGAGATGCAAAATGACTTCTAATAGCTTCTAAGGCTTCTAACAGCACAGTGTCAACAGTGTCAAAGCCACATCCACACTTGCAAGCAAATTCAGGGCGTTTAAAATGAGGTGATATTTGCATTGTTATCTGCCCGTATGAAGGATTCTTAGAATTTCTTTTATGTCTGTTCTTTGTTCTTTAAGATCAGTTTTAATCTCATCAGCAGTGTCTTTGTTATGTTCCGCGTCTGCTGCAATTACTCGTAAGTCAGAGTCAATTGAAGCAACTTGCTGTGACAAGATTTGTAGCTTGAGTGAGTTTTGCGAGGTAGATTTCTGGGCATAAGAAATGTCAGAGCTTAATGTGACCCAGATTCCTCCAGCCACAAACACAATCGCACCAATCCCCATAAGAATCTCTACTGTTATGAACTTCTGCCAACCAACGTCTGTGCTTCTTCGTTTTCCATTAATCATTGTAAATCCTTTATACTTCAGCTTCTACTTCCCAAGGAACACCATTAGCTGTAGTTTTTCTTCTATCTACAACAATTTGCAAGCTATTTTCTATATTGTCTTTGTTAACTTGAGGATCACCTTCTACACCTTCAGAGTCTACTGTAGGAGCCCAGCACCAACCAAGAATTTGATCCTCTGTAAGATCATCATAAGGGGTGTATCCTGGAGCATTGGGGTCAAAAGTAAAAAATGCAACTCCATAACTAGAAGCTGTAGAGCTGTCACCATTTGCTACACACGACCAAAAAGCCTTAACTACACCACCTGCTTTTTCTTCAGGAGCTGTATCTCTAGTTAATGTTGTTATTGTCCAGTTAAATAAAGTCATTATTTTTCCTTGTTTTACTAAGTAGGTGGTCGAGTTACTTCTATCCAAACTGAACCGTTGTACATTTCAAGAGCGTCTATAGTTGTGTTATATATCATTTCACCTGTAATCATGCCCGTTAAGGCACTGCGCTGAGTGGTGGTAAATTGTGGCATAATAGGCCCACCGTTCTTGCCTACGGCTTCTGTCCCATTAACTGACATACCATTAGCAGTTACCTTAATACGCTCAGTAGCACCCGCTCCTATTAATACCGTATTAGTGAGTCCACTAGTTCCCAAAAGTTTGCCGATTACAGTGTTGTTAGAAGCGATACCGCCTGATCCCGCAGAGGTTCCGATGCAGGTGTTGTTACTTGCATTTGAAAAAAGCAATGAGCCTTGGCCGACTGCCGTATTGTTGCTGCCCGTAGAATTTAAGAACAACGATGATGCGCCGATGGCTAAATTCGCTACTCCTGTCGTAGTGTTCGCACCAGCATTTGTACCTAGCCCGACATTTTGCCCACCTGTTGCTAGTGCTAATGCACCTAGTCCTATTGATAGGTTTGTTGTGTTTCCCTGTGGGCCATAGCTATTTAAGTATCCATCTGCAACGGTTACACCCCCACCGTTAACAGAAATTCCTGTGCCGTCAATTTTAAGACTATCAACAGCACCATTTTTTAACGTCCAGCCATCAGCAGTAGTAAAGTTTGCAGAGGCTAAATTAGAGGCTATATGTATGTGACCATCAGTTGTGTCGTTTAAATCTATTCCAGCGGAGTTAATAATAATGCCTTTAAGACCTTGACTTACGCGTCCTGCATTTACACCAATTGCTATTGAAAAATCTGATTGATTATTTGTACCCGCTAAATAACCAATGCTTACTGCTCCTTGACCTTGACTTATAAAACCAGCTCTATATCCAGCAGAAATTGCCCAATCTCCTTGAGTTTCTGATCCTGCCTGATGACCAATTGCAACTGCTAAAGTTCCTTGAAAGTTTGTATCAGGGTCACCAGGATCTGGATCAGCTCCCATCCCTGCCAAATGACCAATAGCTATTGATCCAAGAGATTGTTTATAATTACCTGCACTGTTTCCAATTGCAATACAACTAGCTGCTTGATCAACTGAGCCTGAAGCAAAGCCTAATGATATTGATCCAGCAGATTGATTATTCTTTCCAGCATTTAGGCCAATTGCAATAGAATTTGTTTTTTGTAAAAACTGTCCTGCAGAAGCCCCTATTGATATTGCATTACTTTCTTGTTGAACTCCAGAATTAGTTCCAATTGCAACAGCATTTGATCCTTGTGAGCTTACTCCGTCTTCACCAGCTGCTGCATTAGTTCCAATTGCTATAGACTGAAGTCCTTGATTATGTGTTCCTGCATTATACCCAATTGCAACACCATTAACACCTTGATTATTAGATCCAGAAAAAAGTCCAGCTCTAAAACTATTAGAACCTGTTCCATTGCTTATTAGCCCAGCATTAAAAGTGTTTTGTGCTGTCCATGTGTTAGCCAATGGAAGCAAATCTACTGATCTTAAATCATATGTATTATTTGCACCTCCTATATCTTCTGTAACAGTCCATTTTTCATTAGATGTATCATAATCTATAGAAGCTGCGCTTGAAGTTATATGTATGTGACCAGTTGTAGTGTCATTTAATTGAGCACCTGTAGAGCTTATAATTATTCCTCTAGCACCTTGGGCATTGTATCCTGCATAACTACCAATAGCTATTGATTGTGGTTTTTGCCGAGTTTGTGCTGCAAAAGCCCCAATTGCAATACCATTTTCCGTAGGATCAACAGATACATTTTGAGGATCTACTTGAGGTTCAATATAGCCTTGTTCAGTTTGTCCTGCTTTGTAACCAATAGCAACAGATCCGCTGCCTTGTGTGTCTTCAGCTGCATAACTACCAACAGAAACAGCATGATCGCCCTGTGTAGTCCTGCCTGCGCTATAGCCAAGAGCAATAGCTTCAATGCCTTGGCTAGTAGATCCTGCTAAGTCTCCTGCTTTAAGGCTGTTAGCTCCAGCACCAGGGCTTAATAAAGTATTATTAAATGTATTTGAGCCTGTCCACACATTGTTTAATGGCAACAAAGCTACTGCATATAAAGACTCATAAGTATCTCTATTAAAAGTAATATATACTTGAGAAATTCCAGATAAAGACAGAGGAGAAACACTTGCTCCAGTACCCCCAGTAAATTGAGTATTTATCAAAGTAGCAGATACATTTGTTCTTACTAATTGATTGCCAACAATTGTGCAGTTTCCAGATTCTTTGTTAAGTCCATTTACAATTGTATACCAATATTCTCCATCTCCAACTGTTGAAAATCCAGCATATCCTTGAAGTGGGCCTAATAAAACTAAATTACCTGTGCCTTCTGTTGCCGTTTGCTCGCCAACCCAATCACCTACATTAATCGTCATTATCCTAGCCTCACTTGTAGCGGATCACCAGACCAGCGTTCTAACTGATCTGAAGAATCTAGTTCTGAAATAGATACTTCTAGTCTTGAATACCAACTAGAAGCAGCATCATAATCTTTTGCAAATAAAGAAATTTCTGCACATAATCCTGATAAGTATATATCTGGATTATTTTCTGATAGCCAATTGCTGCTTGTATCAATAGCTGGAAGTGCAAGAGATGGAACTTGCTGATAATAAATCATTTCAATACTAAGACCATTTGCCAGTATAGGGAAAATTTGAATTTGATCTGCTATTACACAATAATAGTAAGTCGGAAATCCATTTGTATTTCTTTGGCCTCTAGATTCTTCTAATTTATACTGATTTAATAATGCAGGATCTATTAAACGTAAAGATATTGTTCCAGCACCTACTATTAAAGGAGTTGGATTAGTAACTTGAATATCTCTCATTCCAGACCAATCAGGTGGCAAAGAATAATATTCTCTGTTTTCAATAGTAAGAGTAAATGCTCTTGCAGACTGCCTTCTTGTTTTTAAAAGCCTGTTTATGCGAGCTTCTGTAAATAAATAAAAATTATTAATATTTTCATTTACTTCTATGTCATAACGATCTGCATAAGCTATAGCAGCATTAGTTAATGCTAATTTATTCATAATTTACCAGGCCTCACTCTTAAATGTCTCCATTCTGGAGCATTTAGTTTAGCTTTCTTTTCATTTTCACTTGCTTTATACCAGTTAAAACCTTCTTTCATCCATTTTTCAATAACCATAAGAGGAATACGAGCAGCGTGGTATACTCCATCTTTAACATCAGTAAACTTAGGCTTACTCGTATGCTCATTGTACAAAACTTTATTCATAGCAAGAGTATGTTCAACATCTTGGAATCTTTTTAGAGTTAGTTCACGAGTTTCAACATTATACCAAGTCTCTTCAGTAATTCCTGTTATATCTGAATGCTCTCTTGCTATAAGTTTCATCGGATTAAACCATTTCCTGGACCACCAAAATGGCCTTTAGGATAGATCATTGCTTGTGGCCCCCGCCTTGCAGCCTCTTTAGGTGCTCTATCATTCATTTTAGTTGTCTTAGCTTTAACAGCTCTTGGTGAAACTACATTTGATCTTGGGTTTGCCATTATATATCTCCAAAAAGGGGCAGAGAGTAGGAGTCTTAAATCTTTTCCCTCTGCCCAATAGCCCATTTATTAAGAAGTAGTCAATGCAGCAATTGCAATATGCGCAAGAGGATTACACACTTCAAGCGTGGTCTCCCAAACTAGTTGCTTTCGAGTTGCATCACCTACAGTAGCAATATCTCGTGTAAACAGAGGTCGCAAATCACTTACTTTTGCATACTCAGGGTCAACCAGAAACATAACACTAGGAGCAGTAAAACGATCTGGTGACATTGTTACAGTATGAAAATCACCGTCATAAACATCAATAGATGCTACTAGCTTTTTATCGTCAGTTGTTACATAACGAGTTGAGGATGCAGTAAAAGTTGATACTACTCCTCTGTTATAAGAGCCAGTAATTCCTAAGATATTCTCATTACCACCAGATTGGTTCCAAAGTGCTGCCAAAGAATCAGACAAAATTGTCTCACTAAAAGCACGAGGTGTTCCTGGAACATATCCAGTTAGATCACCATTTCCTACTGGAGCAGTTGATCCTGCTCCACCTCGAAAAGATGTTCCAGATAAATAGCTAAGAAAACCACCCATCGTACGAGCTGCTGCAGTGCTACCACCATCTTTTTCTTGAGCTAATCCAACCATGCCATATTCAGCATCACGCTTAATAGCTTTCATCCTACGAGCAACTTGATAAGCCATTTCTGACTTAATTCCACCACCTTTAAGGACTTTTTCTTGCGAACCTGTTACCATCGCAGTTTTTGTAAGAATTTGAGTATAGTTACTCAAACGAACACGAGAAGCTGGATCAACAAATGTTGCATCTGATCCTTCAATTGATGCATTTGAAGCTTCATCTTCAAGTACATCAGTTAGCCAATCGTGAGATGTAGCTGTTGACCTATTTTTACCAATTGCAGTAATAAAAGGAGTTTCAGTTGGAGAAACATCCCAGAGCATGTCTGAGAGATCTTCTCGGTTACCACCTGTTGCGATGGGTTCATCATAAGTGCTTACTGCACCAACTGGAGTTGCCATAATAATTTCTACCTTTACATTCTATCAAGAATTGCGTTTGCAACATCTTGGACTTTTCCTGTTTGCTTAGCTTTTGCTATGGTACTTTTCACCTTTCTAGCTTTAGATAAACTTGCAGTATTTCCTTGATGTGCGCCTGGTTTTTGAAACTTAGGAAGTGCTTTACCAACTCGTTTTTTCTCAGCTACTTTTTTACCTAATTTATAGGATTTAGCATCTTTGATTATACGAAGTAATCTATGGTCGGTTACACCCAAAGCTTCATCTTCTGTGAATCCATAATCTTGAATAAAGTTTTTAATTTCAGTCAAGTTAGCTATTCTTACAGAATCTTCAGCCCATTCTGGGTTATCAGAAATCATTTGATCAAACTGATACTTATTATATGCATCAGCATTTTCTTGCATTTCCTGATTCCGCTGGCTGGCGACTCGCGCTTGCTCCTCTTCAGCCAAAACTTTTACTTGCTGAATTTTCTGGGCTTTTTCAGAATATTCTTGACGAATAGCTGCAAAATTTCCAGGATCTTCAGTTCGTAAACGATTCCAATCAATTGAATTATACTCACTTACTAATTCAGCTTCTGCAAGTTCACCTAATTTAGATACACCTTCAGATCTTTTTAGCAGGTCACTATAAGCCTGGTTTCTTTTTTCTATAAACTCTTTGCGCTCAGCTTCAAGCGCCATAGACTTATTATTTACATGTCCTTGAAGTTGATGATTTGCAACTAAATCTTTTAAAGGGACAGCCGTTTTCTCACCATCAATAATAGCATTAATTGATACAATACCATTTTCATCAGTAATTAAACGATCATCATCTATACCAAGATAAGCAGCTAATGTCAAATCTTCTGCAGCAATGTCTTCTAAGTCATCTTCAGAACCTTCCTCTTCATCTAAATCAGGGTCGCCATCTTTGGGTAGCTCTTCAGCATCCTCTAATACTCCTTCATTGTCATCGATCAATGGTTCTACTTCTGAAGGATAAATTGCCTCCTCCACTCTGTCTTGAATGTCTTGCGCCACTTCGGTAGCAGTATCACTCATCAGAATTCTCCTCATTTAAGGTTTTTTGGGCTAGTTTCCCTGTATTTATATAATGTTGAAAGTGATCTTTCATTGATAACAGGGCGTTATGTTGCATTTTAATTGTTACTAATTGACTGTTGTCAGTAGTAGGACAATTTATAAATGCCTCGTGAAGTTCTTGCGACTTCTGATTAAAAAATGGTTCTGCTATTTCATTCCAACACATCTGATATTTATAGCCTGTTTCAGATTCAGCAGCCAAAGCTAATTCAATTTGCTTATTCACCATCAGATGTATCCTTATTATTTTCTTGTGCAGCTCTTGCCATTTCTTGTATTCTTAAAATTTCAGTTTCATAATATTTAACTCTATCCCAATATTTGTATTCCATTTCTTTTGTAAATTCAGAAGCATCACCCATAGTTTTAATTTCTTCAAGCTGCTGTTTTAAGAATTTAATTTCATTGTCTGCTTCTTGTTTTTGAAGCTGCAGCATATTTTTATTTTTATTAATATCATTTGTAAGTTGAACATTCATTCCTGCAGTTTGAGCTTTAGACTCTTCTGCATTTGCAACCTTAATTTGAGCTTTCACCAGCTCCATATCTTTTGCTTCATCCTTTTGCTGCTGTTCTTGCTGAGACTTACTAATTCCTTCAGCATTTTGCTGGCCTTCAGGAGATTGCGGATCAAGAAAATAAGATTCAGCACCATTAAATCCACCAAGTTTTGCTATATCATTAAGCAAATTATATTCTTGAGTAGGAGTTACTAATATTTGTCCAGGCTGTGCAGACATTTCTTTTTGCTCTAATCTTAAGCCTCCCAATGTTGACATTTGTTGCTGTCTATTACCAGTTCCAGTGCCAACACGAACAGTAGTACAAGTACGATGCTTCCAGCTTTTAGGATCAACTCTTTCCCATTGACCACGAAATTTATAATCTATTACATCATCTTGATGCTTAATTAACTGACTACGAATCATATACATGAGAGGTTTGATAGATGTTTCAGCAATTGCACGAATCATTAAGCCTACTAATTCTTCTTTCTGATTCATCATTTGGGCTATGCCTTCAGAGCCAACCCTATTGCCAACCATAGTATCAGTAATAGCACCTTCTGGTGAAACTCCAGATCTTCCTGCTCTAACTTGATCTAAATAATCCATCATCTTATATGAGTCAGCAGATAATGGAGGAGTAACAATAGGCACTAATGCTCCAGGGCTTTTCATTCTTACAATGCCGCCTGGTCTAGAAATCATTAAATCATCTAAATTTACTTGATTTTCAAGAACTCCCATTCTTTGATTATTTTGAAGATACATATTATCTAATATATTTCTCCACAAAGCAGTTTTCTGATTTTGAATTTGAATTAAACGGTCATAAATAGAAAGACCTATTAATTTATGAGGCATAATAATTGCAGTGCCTGAAATAAAAGGTATTTCATCTATAGGCTCTACATCTAAAACAGTATCTGCTTGCGTCCATCCACTGACTGTTACTTTAACAAGTTCTGCTATTCCATCTTCATTTATATCAAGCTGCATATAGCATTCAGCTATCTCAATTAGATCTTGAGAAGAATCATAACTATCATCCCAAGTTTGTTCTCCTTGATCTGTAAATCTGTACTGACCACCTGTTTCAGTATCTATACCACTTTGTGAAGGTAAATCCCATATATCATCTTTATTATATCCAGAAGCAACTAAACTGCTACGAGTTTTTAAAGTAAGGTGAGCTGTAAATCTAGCAGTAGATAGATCAACAGAATTGTGCATATTATTAACACGAAATTCTTCAGGTGGTACACAAATAACATTAAGTTTTTTATCAGGAAGAGTTTTGCTTATTTTTACACTATATAATTCTATAGTGCCTGATTCATCAAGCTCACTACTTTCTTCTAAAACTTCTATGCTATCTTCAGAAATTAACATAGCATATTCAATTTCTGTTAAATTTGTATATTTTTCTGTAGTAGTTTTTAAATCATCACTATAAAAAACTTTAAAATATCCATTCCGCTGAATTAGCGCATCTTTAACAAATTCATAAAGACTTAAAAAGCCATTATTTTGTTTCATGAATACATCATATACAAGCTTTGACTCTAGTTCAGCTTGAAGATCATCATTTGGGCCTACTGGATCAAATACAACTATTTCATTATTTTGAGTAAATGATTTTATAACCTCAGGCATAATCCATTCAATAGCATCTGCAATATCAGTAGACACAACAGATGATCTACCTTCAGTTGGCGGAATGCTATCGCCAAGATATGCAGATAAAGATATGTTTAAATCTTGATCTTGATATTGAGAATTACTTAATTCAAATCCTACAATAGATGCAATTTGTTCATCGTCAAGCATTTAGATAATTCCTTATTTAATCCAGTCAAGAGCAACTTTAGCTAAATCGTAAGTATTTAATTCACCAGTTGCTGCAGTTTTATTAAGTGCATCAATTGTATTAACTGGCGCTAGCATATCAAGAAAGTCTGGAATATTAACTGGTTGAGTATCAAGCTCAGGGTTTGCCCTAATATAATCTTCATCACGATAGTTATCTAAAATAGCTTGATCTATTCCTGTTTTCTGATTAAAATTTCTTAGTGCAGAAGTTGCTTCAAAGCCTCTTTCTGCAATATTTGATAGAGTTGCAGCCATAATAGGGTTTATATATGTTTTATGATTTTGAGATGCTAAATCATCTATTGAACTAGCTACACTCATTAAAGGGCCATTAGGAGCACGTAAACTATTCATTGCATCTGCTGCCGCACTAGCCCAAGTTCTTGGTTTAAGCATATCTTCTTTGGTATAGTCTGTTGGAAATCTATCAAAATCAAAATTTTCAGAATCAAAAGGAGAGTCAATCCAATTTTCTGGTAGATTTTGAAGTGACTGATTTATATCATATGGGTATGTATCTGAATTATATCGGTCTCTAGACATGGCACCAGTTATACTTGCTTGTTGCTCACCAGTTAATCTTTTATATAGTCTCTGTGGTTCATATTCATTTTCTAATTTA
>Ga0114994_10000291_pt1 | contig 32098 bp, 12 predicted proteins | sample ArcticOcean_MG_C_9_FD_87043 | JGI IMG/M metagenome (GOLD analysis project Ga0114994, IMG submission 87043) | Marine microbial communities from western Arctic Ocean - ArcticOcean_MG_CB2_152 | ecosystem: Environmental > Aquatic > Marine > Oceanic | place: Arctic Ocean: Canada Basin | collected...
ACGCCGCCGAGCAGTTGAAGTGGTTCAAGCGCGACGCGACCTTCGCCGTCGTGCCCGCGGGCGATGATGCCGCGCTGGCGCATCTGCTGGACCTCGACCGGGGCGCCTACGACGCCCTGCTGGGCAGCGACGCGCAGGCGGAGGCGCGGCGCGGACTAGGGGGCGACCCCAAGGTCATGAAGACCTTCGCGTCCAAAGCGTGCGCGGCCGAGGCCGACCCGGGCGCGGCCCTCGCGCGCGCGGACGCCGCGCTGGCGCGCTTCTCGGAGGCGGCGGAAGCCGGCGGGGGCAACGTGCGGCTCGCGGAGTTGCGCCGGCGCGAGGGGGGGGTATCCGGAGACTAACCGGCTGTTTATGACTCCCGGGGAGATTGGCCGAGGAAGCTGAAACTCTTCGGTTACATCACATCGATTACGGCGCGCAAGGCCTCGCGCTCGGCATCGTCACCCATCCTCGCCCGGAGGCAGGTCCACATGGCGGCGCCGACGAACTTGTGCGGCGCCGTCGCGCGCACGAACTTGGACCGGACGAAGGAAACCGTCCCGAACTCGGCGCAGAGCTGCGCCCCCTCGCAGATACCCATGCGCGACTCCCCGGTGAAGATGCTCGGAATCGGCGGCGGCATCCGCGGGCACTCGACGCTTTCGCTCTGGAACGTCAGGCGTAGCTTGAGCTCGGGAGGTGGGGGAACTCCCTCCTCTCGCGCGTTCCACGCGACGGCGGCGGCGCCGAGCTCCATCGCGCGCGGCTTCAGGGCCGCGAGCACGGTTTTGCGCGCCGTTGTCGCGTCAAAGAGCTCCGCACCGACGCCGACGAGGAGCGAACCCGGGGGAAGCGTCCGGTGTTCTCGGCGCAGGATCGCCCAGACGAGGCCCGTCGCGCTGACGGCGCCCACGCGCGGCGCTCCTCCGGCCATCTCCTCTTTGGCGAACGACAGCCCGAGCTTGCAGCGCTGGCCGGTCTTCTTCTTTGCCTCCTCCTCGTCGTCGTCGCCCTCCGTCCCCTCCCCTGCCACACCAACGGCGGAGGCGTTGACCTCGATCGTAAACGTCGACGGGGGCTGCTCCGACGCCGCTGCTGCGGCACGGAAGGCGAGCGCGGCCTGGGTCGTCCACCACTCGCAGACCTGCGACGCCGTCCATGCCCGCGGCGCGCAGTCCTGCTCGCTCGCGCCGTCGTCGCCCCCCTCTTTGGCACTTTTCGCCCTCTCCTCTTTGGCCTTTTCGCTCCGCGCGGCCTCCTCCTCGGCGCTGAGCACCGCAAGACCATTGACGTTGGAGGAGAGCAGCGTTTCAGGAGGCATACCCCAGCCCGAGGCCCCCTCTACACCCTGCCCGCCACGCAGCGACTCGATCGTGTGCTCGAGGTCGCCGCACGCCGGGGAGACGCAGGCGATGACGAGCGTCGACGCCTTCGGCTCGGCGAAGCAGTCCTTGAGGAGGCGAGTGAGCTTGGCGTCCCGGATCGGCATGTGTTGCTTCTTCGCCTTGCCCTCCGTCCGTCGGTCCGCGGAAATGCGCGCCCGGACGCATTGCTTCAGCGTCATCAGGGAGGAGTTGATCTCGCGCGCCTCCGCCTGGCGCTCGCGCGAGTGCTCCGCCTGGTCGCGCGACCACTCCGACCCCGCGAGGTCGACGAGCGTGAGCACGCCCGCATCCTCCGTCCCCTCCTCCCACGTTGCGACGCGGTAGATCGCGTGCGAGCGCGAGGAGGTGTCGTTGACGCCCGTCGCGCTCGTCGCCCGCTTCTCGTACGCAGTATTGAGCAGCGCGCACAGCGCGTCGGCGGAGGCCACGCGCGCGGGCGTCGCGCCCACGAGCGCGAGGTCGCCGTCCGCGCCCTCGCGCAGCACGACGGCGTCGCCGCCCGTCGCGAGGAGATCGCGCACCGTGTCGCCCGCGACTTCGACCGCCGTCAGCTCGATGCGCGTGATGGCCGCCGCCGCGAAGAGCTCCGCGGCGGCGAGCTCCCCGATCCGCGTCATCGTGAACGTCTTGCCCGTGCCCGTCTGGCCGAACGCGACGACGGCGGCGCGGCCGCCGCGCAGCCGCGCCACGGCCACGAGCGGGGCGACAGCCCGCCGGTACACCTCCTCGGTGTCGTGGCGCTCGTCGAACACGGCGTCGAAGGGAAAGCCGTGGTGATCGACGTACATGTGCCGCGCGTCGAGCCGCAAGCGCGCGTTGTGCAGCCACATCGTGTCGCGCGCGCCGTCCGCCAAGCCATCAACCAAGCGCCCGCCGACGCTCATGACGTCGAACTCCCCGCGCTCGCGCTCTTTGTCCCAGAGCGGGCGCTTCCGCACGGCGACGTGGATCCCCGGCGCAGTAAAAAGGGCATGCGTGTCCTCGGTCTTGGCGAACAGTCCACCCGTTTTTGTGTTCTCCTCCGCGAAGCGATCGATGGCCTCAACGAAAGCGTCACGATTCTTGTCGCGCACGGACGCCATGTCGATGCTCATGTCATTCCCCATCGTTCGCTGCTGCAGCTGCCCGCAGCCTGAGCCGAATAGCCTTATGGGCCTGGTACAAGCGGCCCGGCGGCGAACGAATTCACGCAGCCCTTTCGCAAGATAAACTCTAACGTGATCGATGCCGTCAAACTAGTAGCTGTCGGGCGCAGGGCACCGGAGCGCGGCGTTCAGTGGATTAAGAGAACGAAAAAACCATTAATCGCGCGGGTACTGTCCGATAGTTACATGCGGGTGTCCGCTTCGATGGAGCCTCCCCCCGCCTAGAATCGGCCAAAAGGACATCTAAGCCAAATAAATAAACACCCCGTCGTCCCGCTCCAGGTACTCCCGGTCGACGAGCGAGTCGATCCGCCCCGCCACGTCGCTCTCGGAGGCGGGGTGCACGAGCGCCCGCCGCACGTCCGCCACGAGCCGCTCGGCGGGCAGAGTCCGCCGCGCCTTCATGATCCGGACGACCGCCGCGTCCACGGCGTACGCGCGGTCCTTCCGCACGCTGTCGGCGACGCGCGCCCGCAGCGGCGCCGCCGGGTTGTGCCGCGGCGGTGCTATGACAAGAGACGCGGGCCGGTGCCGCTTAGCCGCGTAGGCGCCGTCTTCGCAGACGACCAGCCCCGCGTCCACGAGTGAAGCGGTCACGCCGTCAAGCGCTGCGCCGTCGAGCCCGGTCGTGGACGCTAACGCCGCCCGCGCGACCCGGGTGCCATCATTCAACGCCAGTAACACGCAGGCTTGCGCGGGCGCGACGTCGAACGACAGCGACCCGGTCGCGTACCGCGCGTCGACGGCGCACGTCCCGAGGTCGGCGTGCCACCGCAGCCGCCGCCCCTGGAACTTGGCCACGTACCACGCCTCGAAGACGGATCGGGCCCGCTGCAATGGGGGAGGCAACACGAGCGGCGATTCGGGATACGCCGGCCAGTGGCCCCGCGTGAGGAGAATGGGCGCCACGACGGAGGTCTCTTGGCGGAACGCCTCGGCACTCGTGACACTGCGCGCCGCGTCGGCGCACATGCCCTCTAATTTAGCCACGTAGGCCGCGCCGCACTCGCTTTCAAAGTCTTTCACCACGGCCCGCTCCCGCCCCAGCTTCTCTTCGGATCCTAGTTGCGTCAGATGCCGCAGGAGTCGCAGCCCGAGGTCGGCGCGATACGTCGCTTCGAACATATCTTTGGCGCGGCACTGGCGGAACAGCACGAGTAAACCATCAAAGTCACCACTAGATGACAGCGTGTCGTCGAAGGCGCGCGCGACGCAGTCGGCGAAGCGCGCGCCCCGGACGTCGTCGTTCAGCGCCGCCGCGACCGCCTCCGTCACGCACTTGGCGCCCCAGTCCTCCTCCTCGGTTGTTGGATGCCCCGGCCGCGCGAGGGCGTCCCAGACGTTGACCGCAATAACGGCGTCGCCGACGGGCGCCGGCGGCGGCGCGAAGGCCCGCGCCGCAATATCCGCCGCGGCCTCGAGGAGCTCCAGCGCGCGCGGCCCGACGCGGCCGTCGGGCGCCGACGCCATCAAGTTTTTCGCGAGGCGCGCCGCGTGCGTGGCCACGGCGTGCCGCAGGTCAACCAAGGCGCCGCCGCGCCGCGCGAGGGCGCCCAGTTGCGCCAGCAGCGGCAGGGCGACCGGGTCGCTCGCGAGGGCCCCGTCGAAGACCGCGCCGAGCCCGTTGTGAAGGACGGGCCGGATGGAGGGCGCTACCAAATGCGCCTCGACAATACTTGTAAGTAGAGGCGCCATCGCCGCGTCCAGGAAGCCCGCGCCGGTATCATTGAGCGCAGAAACCACGCGCCGCGTGTACTCCGCCGGATTTTCGGAGTCCAGGGCCGCCGCCTCGCGCGTGTAAAAGTCGCGCGCGGCCCGCAGGACGAGTTCCTCCAGGTACGGGCCCTTTTCGCACCGCCCGGCCGCGTACCAGTCCAACGCTTGCAAACACGCGACGCACGCCCGGCACCGGGCCAGCGCCTCCCCATCCAATCGCAACCGCGTCGCTCGGACCAACTCCGCGCTCAGGGGCTCGTAGAGCCCCCGCGCCTCGAGCGCTCGCCGGAGGGCCTTGAGGCCCACGCGCCGGACCGAGTCCAGGTCCTGGTCCCGCCGGGTGGCATAACTTTGGTCCACGTACCGGAAGGCGGCATCTATTGTACGGAGCGCTGCCGAGAAGGCGCGCCACGCGGCCGCGACCGCGGCGACGGTGTCCTCGGCCGCGCACCGCGCGACCACGGCGTCCGCCTGGGCCTGGAGTTCGTCCACTAAATGAGCGTACAGCTCCTTCGCCCAGCGGCGGTGGCACGCCTCCCTGACGATGAGGGACACTTCCTGCGTGCACGGGCGCTGGGGATCGGCCTCTGTGGCCGGGTCGAAGGCGCGCCGGACGCTCTGCTGCAGGAGCGCCCAGGTGCCGGGGAAGTCGTCGAGGTGCCAGGTCATCATGGTCGCGTCGTGCGAACGAGCGGCGCACCGACTCAGAAGAGGGGCAGCCCACCACCACTCGCACGGCTGGCCGCACGAATCCACACGAATGGGTCACGCGTGCGCGGCGGTCGCCCAGCAGCCGGATAGCTTCGCACAATGAGTTTGGGTGTTTTTGCCAAGCGGCTCGTGAACCGGCAGGCGTCCAACCCGTTTTAAGTACTTTTTGAAGCATTGGTTAAAAATCAAGCCGGCACATCTGGGGGGGGCGCGGAAGTCCCGCGGCGGGACCGACGAGTCCTGCCGCAGGGGTGGTAAAACCCGTGCAGTAGCATTCATTTTTGTCCAGCGCTGAGCTCTGCTTGACGGCAGCCCTGGGCCGCGGGCAGCCCAGGCACCACCAAAAGCCGAAGGCAGCCCTTCCCAGCCGCGATGGCTGACGAAAGCAAAGATGACGACAGTGCAGCCTCGTCGGCCTCCTCTCCCCTGGAACGCGGCCGCAGGCCGCCCAAGCCGGCGGGCGACAAGGGCAAGCCCAAGCCCCACCCGAAGACGAAGCCGAAGTTCGCGCCGAAGGGCGGGCGGAAGGCGCCGCCCAAGAAACCGCTGCCTGCCGAGGGCGCCGCGACGCCGCCCGTGCCGCCCAAAAAACCCGAATTGCGCGTACGGGTCGAGGGCGCGGACGTGCGGCCCTCGGACTACTCGGGGCACGCGGACTCCTTCCGGCCCGGCTCGGCCGGCACGGACTACTCGCGCCCGTCGAGTGGAGGCTCGGACTACTCTGAGCGGAGCATGACGCCGGAGGAGGACAACCAGGAAGACGACGCCGGGGGCTTCTTCTCGAGCCAGGCGTCCACGGCGAGCGGCACCCTGGAGGAGGAGCTCGCCTTCGAAGACCGACCGCGCTCCCCGACGTATTACGACGAGGACGACTATTACGACGACCGCCTGGAGTCGCCCTACTCGGACGATGGTTATGAAGAGGACCAGGACTTTCGATTTGCGAGGAACTTCGGGTTCCGGCCGATGACGCCCGTCGCGGAAGGTTCTGAAGGGGGCTGGTCGTCGCCCGGGTCCTCGCGCCCGAACACGTCGCCCTACAAGGACCGCATGGGCTCGCCCGGGTCCCGGAGCGGCTCGCCGGACGAGCGGAGCTACCTCTCCAACAGTACCTTAGAGGAGCCCTTTTTCCACCACGACTCGGTGCAGACGACGCTGCCGGAGGAGCCCAGCCTGGCCGAGGAGTTGGGCGCCGAGGGCGTCGCCGTCGTGCACGACTCGACGAGCTTCCCAGGCGCGTCGCCGGACGCGAGCGTCGTCACCGACTTCCCCGGCTCGCCTACAACTTACGAGTCAAACACCTCGGCGTCCTGGGAGACCTACACGCACACGACCGTGGCGGAGAAGTCCCTCGACTCTGTTTCTGTCTTAACCGTGCCCGTGGAAGAAGCTAAATTAGACGGCGCGGAGTCGGACGAGACCGCGTCGCTCGAAGATATTGTACAGAGCGACGAGCCTAAGGTCTCGGAACGCATAGAGAAGGAGGCCGCGGAAAAGGCCAGGGAGGCCGAGGCCTGCTTCCAGGCCGCCGCTTCCGCCTTTACGTACGAGACCGAAAAACGGGAGTTGGTGGAGGTGGAACTTTGCGTCTTGAGTGCGCGGGACTTGAGAGGTGCGGACCTGGGCGTGCTCTCGGCCAAGTCGGACCCCTACGTGATCGGCCACGTTATCGGCAAGAAGGACCCCTTCGGCAAAACGTCGTGGAAGGCCCAGACGCTGAACCCGACCTGGGGCGGCACGCAGGATGTGTTAAAAGTCCGGTTCGATCTGCTGGACGACGCCTTCGAGGGCCTTGCCTTGGGCGTGTGGGACTACGACGTGAGCGGCGACGACGCCCTGGGTCTGGTGACGTATTCGCGGGACGAGCTCTTGGCGCCCCGCTTACTCCCGTACGAGAAGGCCCTGAGTCCGCACCCGGACCAAGCGGAAAATGTGCACCACTCCGGGCACTTGACGGTTCGAATTCACGCGGCGGGCGTCGTGGCCCTCTTCATCGACCACGCCAAGCATTTATTAGCGGCGGACGGCGCCACGGGCGGCGCCTCGGACCCTTATGCAATAGCCAGGTGGATCGGGCACAATTCCAGGAAACTCAGTCAGACGCGCACGATCGCGAACGAGCTCAGCCCCCAGTGGAAGCACGCGTTTTTGGTGCCCATTCCTTTGATACGGCCGGTGCACGGCGGGTCTGTCCACATAAGCGTCTGGGACGACGACTTCTTTGGGAGCGACGACTTTTTGGGCCAAGTGTCGGTGGACGGGTCGTTCATCGTGCGGCAGCGGACCATGGCCAAGGTCGTCCTACCCCTGAAACCGCGGAAGAAGGGCGAGGGCGTCCAGGGCACGGTGCAGCTGCGGGTCTTCTGCCCGCCGGGCATTTTAGAGTTATGTCAACAGAACACGGCGCGCGTCGCGAACAAGACCCTGACCCGCAACGAGCTCCCGCGGTGCCATGTGCGCTTAACCGTGCTGCGGTGCGAAGATTTAAGAAGGGCGGACTGCTTCGCGACCTGCGCGGGCGACCCCTACGCCGTGGTCTTCCGGGACGGCCGCAAGCTGGGCCGGACGCCGGCCCGGGAGAGCACCACGAACCCCTGCTGGGAGGAGAAGAACCTGTTTCGCTTAACGGACGTGCCGACACGAATTGTAGATAGAAACGACCTCGACTTCTTCGAACCGACATCGGCCTCGTGGTTCCGGCGGCGGAAGCGCAAGCCCGTGAACGACGACGTGGAGAGCGACGGCGACGGCGAGTTCGAGGACAGCGCGCCGCCGCCGGTCGCGGGCGAGACGGACCCCGCGACGCAACGAGCCCTGAAACTCCAAGCGGAGAAGCTAAACACCGAGGCGCTCGCCAAGGGCGAGCCGGCCGTCGACGTGCACCTCGAGATCTTCGACGACGACGCCGTCTCCAAGGACTTCCTGGGCTTTACACGCGTATCTTGGAGAGACCTCATGACGCCCGGCGTCAAATCATTACAACTGAAAGAGCGGCCGGGCTACAAGGGCGGGAAGTCCCAGAGGTATGCGGCCCAGGGCACGGTGGTCATTCGGATCTCCCACGAGGTCATCGTGCACGCTCGATCGTTTGAAGCGTCGTACTTGCCCCAACGGGATGTCTTTGACGTGCCCGACGCCTACTGCCTATTTAAGTGGGGCCGCGACGTGTTAGGCAAGACGAGGACCGCCCAGAACCAATTGGACCCCCTCTGGTACGGGCCCGACAAGCCCTGCGAGTTTAGTGTGCCTCTGGAGCCGGACGACCTTTGTCCGGATGCTTTAACGGTGGAGGTCTGGGAGGAGGACGTATTGACGTCCGACGATTTTCTGGGGCTCGTGACCGTCTCTCGAGCGGATTGTGCGTTTCCTTCTCCAGGAGTGCCGCATTATCTCACAAGACGGTCCGGTATTTCGGAAGATCCGGCGCCGCAGGGCTTTGCCGAACTACATTTGAGAGCGTCGTTCATCCCGGGCGTGGCGGAACCTCGAAAGGCGCAACGCATCCAATTCATGCCTCTAGTAGAACATGGTGGTCGGGATCCGCCGGAGGCCGAGGTCACGGTGCACATTTTAAGAGGCGGCAACATGGTCCGCACGGACGCGTTCGGGGGCGCCGATCCGTTTGTAATTCTACGGAGGAACGGCAAAGTTATAGGCCAGACGAAGACAAAGTATGACACGGTCAAGCCCCACTGGCGGGACGAGCACTTTCTGGTCCAGGTGCCTTTAAGTAATAAGGGTTTGCCGGCGGAGAGGGTGGAGCTGCGCCTGGAGGTGTGGGACCAGGACCTTTTTTCTAAAACGCTGATGGGCATGGTGCGTTTAGGGGCTGATGATTTATGCACGGATTCTGTTATAAGACGATACGCATTACAACCAGAGTGCCCCTCGTCGGCCTTTCTGAGGAATCCGGAGAAAGTGCACCCCGCACTCGGGTGGCTCGAGGTGCGCTGCGTCGTCGCCGGGTGCTTACAATTATGCGTCAACCAGGCGGACGACATCCGGGCCGCTGATCCCTCCGGTACGTCCGATCCATTTGTAAAAGTCAAGTGGGCCGCTGTTGGTTGCAGAACCGTAGGCCAGTGCGCGCCCGAAAAAAGGACGTTGAACCCGCGCTGGAACTTCACCCTGAACCTCAGTGTGCCTCTCACGCAGCCGGACTGCCTCTTTCAGACGGTTGTGGTCGAGGTGTGGGACCACGACTTCGTGGGCCCCGACTTCCTCGGTCTGGTGGCCATCGACCCGGCCGAGTTGGTTGCTGCTGCGGAAACGGGCTCTTTGGTGACGCGCCGTTTATTAGATAAGGACGAGGCGGGGCGGAAGAAGCGCCAGGCCGACGGGACGCTGAGTTTCAAAGTAGAACAGGCGATCGCCATCTGTAACTTGCGACGGCGGCTCAGTAAGAAATCTCTGGAGGCCAAGACTTCCAATAAATTGGATGGGTGCACCGTGAAGTTCTGCGTCACCAAATGTACCAACTTGAAACAAAAAAAGGGCTGGTTCACGCCGCGCGGGGAGCTGTCGTTCTTGCTACCGGACCCTTATGTTTCTGTGAGATTGCAGTCCAAACAACTAGGAAGAACTTCCACCCGGCCGGACACGTTAAATCCGATCTGGACCAATGACAACCAAGAGGAGACCTTCACCCTGAAGAACGTGCCAACGTATGCAAAAAAGACGCAGGGCACTTCTACAAGTGACTACGTCGTTACTCTAGGTGTTTTTGACGACGATGTCGGGCGCGACCGGCCCATGGGCTGCGGCATCATGCACTGGGAGGAGTTGATGCAGGAGGGGGAGCACGCCTTACCGATTCGCGGGGGCTTGAATACCGATAGAGAAGCGCGGGAGCTCAAGTTCGCCAAACATAAATCTAGGATGGAGTCCCATGTGAATAGGGCGGTGAAGGGCAATTCCCTGAAGAAGAAGGTCGTGCCGCAAACGCTGGAAGAACACATTCAGATGGGCGGGTCCTGTCTGTACGTGCGCGTGTGGCACGTGGCTCGGGTGAGATTAAGGGTGACGGCGGCCCACGACGTCCGGCCGGCCGACTGGGGTCTTGCGGGTGTGGTCGGCGGCCGCGCCGATCCCTATTGTCGCATCAAGTACCAAGGGCGGGAACTCTTCAAAACCAAGGTCTGCTCTTCGACGCTCGATCCGTGCTGGAACTGCTGCTACGAACTCACCGTGCCCACGCACGCCACGACGGAGGGCGGCGCCGCCGATTTGCTCGTTGAGGTCTACGATCACGACCTCATTGGGAGTGACGACTTTCTGGGATGTGCGGTCATACCGCACGACCACTTGCTGACCCCGCACCCGGGCGACACGTACGAGCTGGGACCCCAGTTCAACGCCAAAGAAAACGGACCCGTTGCGTCCGGGTTCCTGGATGTCCAAATCGAAGCTTCCTACATCCCGGGAAGCATGGAGCCCGTGCCCTGGCCGCGCGCGCCGCCGGACCCCTCAAGAGACCCTTTAGAAAAAAAAAGGGCTGCGCAGGAAGTGGAACGGAAAATACGCAAGCTCAACAAGGAGAAGGCGCGCGCGGATTTAGAACTGTGGGCCGGGCGGGACATCCGGCAGGCCCTCGACAAGAAGAGCGGACGGAAGTACTGGTGGGAGCGGCTCTCGAAATCAGAAAGGACGCCGGGCAAGCCCGTGCCGCGGTGGTGGCGGGACCCGCGGCCGCCGCCCATCCACCCCCCGGCTTTGTTTCCCGTCCCGGACGTGCCGCCGCGACCCAGTCCCACCAAGCGACTGTACGCGGCGCTGAACGAACTGGAACCGCGGGATTTAGGGTTTGTCGTAAGGCCGACGGTCCTGGTCGAAGTCTGCGTGTTGCGGGCCGGCAACCTAAGGAACGCCGACTCCACGCTGCTAGGCGGATCGAGTGACCCCTACGCCACGGTACGGTACGGCCCCCCGCACGCCTTGAAGACCATCGGCCGGACCGGCGTGGTCAACAACAATTGCGACCCAGTCTGGGGCCAGCAGGCCTTCCGCTTTCCTATTCGCGTGGACGCGACCTGTGCCGACTACCAGTTGGTGGTCGAACTGTACGACAGCGACGGCGCCCTCGGGGACGTCTTCGGGGACGGGGACGACGCTCTGGGCATGGCCGTCTTTACCGTGAGCGAGTACCTGAATGCCACGGGCTGCTTGCAACGGGAGCTGCGGCCGCAGCCCGGCGAAAAGAGCGTCACGGGCTTCGTGGAAATCCGGACCCAGCTCCTCGCGCGGTGCCGTTTACACCTGAAAGGGGTCAAGTACGGGCTAGATGAAGAGGGCGAGGCCGACGACGGGGTCCTCGGTGCGTTGACCGCCGGTGTTTTAGGCACAGCGTCGTCGGCCTTGGCCCTGGGGACGAACGCTCTAGCTCTCGCCCAGGACGCTGTTCAGTTAGCTGAAAAAACAGCGGCTCAAGGCGCATTAGCTGTGCAGGACAACGCGCTGGCCCTGGCGCGGGACCCGGCGCAACTCGCGAAGCTCGCGCAGTCCGGGGCCCACGGCATGGTCACGCTGGGCCAGGGCACGGCGTTACACCTTGTACAAGGCGCCAAGGCCCTGACGAAGAAGAAGGTCAAGCGGAAGAAGGTTTTAGTAAGACCCAGGTGGGCCGGGTGGGACCCGCGGGACCTCGAGAGCACGAGGGACAAGGGCGCGTTCTACGTGGACGTGCCCATCACGCGACGGGACGGGGTGTTGGAGCTCCACTGCGAGCAGGTCGGCAGTCGACGCTTACTGGGCACGGCCACGCTGACCACGGACGATCTGCTCTACGGCGTGCAGATGGACGCTCCGCTCCAAAAGGTCCAAAGAAAGAAGGGCAAGTGGCTCCGCGGGGCGTCCCTCGCCTGTAAAAGTGAAGTCCCTAAAGCGTTGGCGGAACTTATTGCGTGCGTGCGCGGCGCACGCACAGTCGGCCTCTCGAACAACACGTTACCTCGATTAGCAGCCGTGGAGATCGACATCATCCGCGCCCAGAACCTGAAGCAGTGCGACACCTTTTCCTTGAGCGACCCCTTCGTGGTGGGCTATCACGGTGGAGAGAAAATTGGGACGACCAAGATCATCAACGATACCTTGTGCCCGATCTGGCCCCGGGACGCGTCGTCCACCTTTCGGGTGGAACACTTCCGGACCTGTGCGGACACATACTCGAAGCACGCGGGCGGGTTCGGCCCCTTCGCCGACGTCGATTACGGGGTCTGCCTCGAGGTGCGGGACGACGACGGGCCGGGCCGACCGGCCGAGTTCATGGGCCACTGCGTGCTGAGTCTGCAGGATCTCCTCGTGCCCGGGGAGCGGGAGTTCGAGCTCGTAGAGGACAATGTTATGGGCCCGGAGGCCTTTGTGTGTAAGCACGGCCGGCGGTCCGAGGTGCCCGCGCGGAAACGGCGTGATTGCCACACGTGTGTCACAGAGGAGGTCTCGAGGTGCGGCCTGGTCCCGGGCCGGGGCTGGGGCGCCTGTCTGTGCGTGGCGTGCGCCCCGGTCTGGGTGGCCGCGTCCATCACGCGGGCGGTCTGCTTCGCGGCCCAGGAGGCCTGGCACTACTCGTGGGCCTGCGCGTATTGCGTCGAAGATTACTGCTGCACGTGCTGTCCCTGTGATCTGCCGAGGACCCAGCCGGTGCGAGGGCGGCTCCTCGTGCGGATTCGGCACTTCGCCGAAGTGGAGTTGCGAATACTGGAGGGCTACAACTTGCAGGGCGTGGACGAAGCCATCCTGTACGGCAAGGCCAGTGCGGACCCGTACTGCGTCGTGGAGTACCGGGGCAAGCGGGTCCTAAAAACGAAGTACCGGCCGAAAACGCTGGATCCCAAGTGGTACGAGGCTCTAACGCTCGAGATCGAAATTCCGAAAAGAGGAGCAGTAGGAGCGGATGGCGAAGCCCCTCGAATCGCGTGCGCGCCGGAGCTGCCCTGGGAGCACCCCGCGCGGGCGCATATTCGGGCGGACGAGTCGGCGCTGAAAATTACCGTGTGGGACCACGACACTTTTAGTGGAGATGACATGATGGGCCAGCTTATTGTCCGGCCCGAGTTCCTATTAAGACCGCAATGTGGCACAAGCTGGCCCCTCATGAAGGCGGGGGACGCCACGAGGAGAGCCCAGGGGTTCATCGAACTAGACGTGCGAGCGAGTCGCGTGCCCGGGTCACTCGATCCGGCCCCGCGACGGCAGTTCGGCGCGTTGGGCCACTACCGCGAACTCACGGACCCCGTCACGGGGCGTGCGTTCTGGTACGACGTCTGGACGCGCGAGACGTTCTGGGTCCACCCCGGGCACATGTTGAAGCGGGAGCGGGAGACGCTTAAGCGGAACAAAACGTCTTTGGTTACGAAGAAGAAGAAGAAGTCCTGGTTCGCGGCGAAGAAAGAAAATGAGGCGCGAACGAACGAGGCGTTGGTAGTACACGGCCTGGACCGGTTGAACGCGAATAGCTTGGAGCCCCAAATGTTCCTGGGCATGGTTTTAGTCAGGGCCCACGACCTCCGAAACGCGGACGGTCGCTTCGGCAAGAGCGATTCGTACGCGACGTTGCGATTTGGGAGCGAAGTCATTGGAAGGACCCGAACCGTCAAGGACTCCCTGGACCCGGAGTGGTTCGAAGGGATACGGGGCGTGTTACCCCTAGGCGACGAGGCCACGGACGTCATTGTCGAGGTCTGGGACGACGACGGCGGCCGGGACGATTTATTAGGTGAAGCTAGACTGACGTCCGCCCAGCTCTACGCCAACGCCGACAAGGTCTGCATATTACCACTAACAGCGAAACCCGGCCAACCACAAGCTCAAGGTACGATCACAATACATTTTGAAGTGAAGCTTAAATGTGTGCTAGAAGTGAATTCGTTACGAGCGTCCGAGGCCCAGGAGGTCTATTGTGCCGCGGTCTGGGCGGGACGCGAAGTCGGCGAGTGCGGTAGGACGGCCACCGTTCCGATGCAGGACGAAGTAGCGCTGTGGGGGCATCGAATGGCCGTGGCCGTGCCGGTGCGGTGGCCGCTCGATGTCTTGGTGCTGGAGGTGCGCGAACACCGACGTCACGAGGAGGATTTATTACTTGGTTGTGTCAGAGTAGACGCTTCCATACTCTTACCGATCAGCTTCAAGGAGGGCGAGAAGCCGCCGGAGGCGCCCGTGTTGCGGTTCCCTTTATCGTTAGACGAGGGGCTGTCGGTGCCTGTGAGAAAGAGAGATATCAACCGAACGGGCCTGGTGCAGCGGGGCAAGCACGTGGGCGAACCGGTGCAACGGAGGAAGAACCCGCGCGCGCTCAGGCGGCCCTCGTGGGTGCAGAAGGAGATCGACGAGAAACGGCGGCGGGCGTCCTTTTCGCGCTCGTTTGAGGAGCAGATGGAGCTCGAGCGGTACGCGGAGGAGGACGGGGAAGTGGACGCCACGGACCATCTCAGGGGGGTCGCCGAGGACACGAAGGACGAGGAGAGTTTTGCCAGCGAAGTGGAGGACGACCACATGGACGAGTCCTTGGCCGTGACTTTACAAAGTTTTGAAAGCGAGCCCGAGGCGTTTTTGTCCGCGTCTCGACATTCGCTGCTGCCCTCGCGCAAGGAGTTGTGGGACTCGTTCTTCAGCCGCAAGCCCTCTTCGTCGGATTCTACAAAGCCTTTCGGGTTCATTGCTAAATTATTCAAGTGGACCGTGTCCGTGGAAGCCCCTCCGCACCAAGAGAAGAAGGGTGTGTTACGCTCGCTGTCGCGGCGCTCTCTGGATCGCCGGAGCCTGTTATTAGATCCGGGCCACGGCGACCTGTTGATCGTGCGGTGCGTCGCCCCGCCGGGCACGCTCCAGGAGTACGCGAACTTCGCCCACGCCAACTTGCAGCTCCCGTCGGCGAACACGCTGCCCAAATGCACGGTCCAGGTCGAAATTTCTCGGGCCGACGACCTGCCCCAGGCCGATCTACTGGGCAAGTCCGACCCCTTCGTCGAGATCTACTGCGGCGGGGAGAAGGTCGGGCGGACCAAGACCATTTGGAAAACACTAAACCCGAAATGGACCGACGAGTTCTTTTGCCTTCGGAATGTGCCCGGAATCATTAAAAATGTCCAGGACGAGATGGACTCGAAGTTGGAATTAAGGGTCATGGACGACGAATTGGTGAGCACGCCGGACTTTTTAGGTTACGCCCAATTGGAACATACGGCGTTGATGGAGAAGTTTCCCGGCCAGGGCTGGCGCGTCCTGGATTTGATTGACGATCCCGCCGGGGTAGAAAAGGTAGACAAGGGCAAGGAGGAGAGTGTGGTGCAGTCGAAGGTGCATCTAAGGGGGCAATTGACCATCCGTACCAAATTAATCGTCACCGTCAGAGTGACCATAGTGGGCGTCCTCGGCTTGACACGAAACGATAGGGAAGAGGACGCGGTGCCGGACCCCTTCGTCAAAATCAAGTACCTGGACAAGGAGTGGGGCGAGCCGACGCCCGCGTGCAAGGACCAGCTCCGGCCCGTCTGGTACCACGGCGTGGAGGTGGACGTGCCCGTGCCCGACGACGGGAACTACGGTTCTCCGCTCGAGGTTTTGGTGTTTGACAAGGGGGAGAAGAAGAAGCAGCGCTTCTCGTTCAAGTCCAAACAAATCTCCGAAGATGAATTGATCGGCACCGCGACGGTCGACCACGAGAACCTGGTGTACCCCCACGACTGCCCCGGGTTGCGAGACGTGCTGGATGCCTCGGGCGCCCCGACGGGCGCCAAGGTCACCCTGTACATCGAAACGTCGCACATACCGGGCCGCGTGCAGCCGCGGCGGCGACCGGACGTCCAGGCCGAGTACGCCTGCGAGACGGACGCGCGCACGGGCAAGGTCTACTGGTACGACGTGTGTACAAGGGAACGCATGTGGGACGACCCGCGGCCGGCCCAGGACGCTCTAGCCGCGGAGATCGCTAAGTTCGAGTTAGAACATACGGGCGACACGTCGTCCTCACTCCCGCTCCCACTCTTAAGAGCTAAACGAGGCTTCCCGGAGCCGCCGCGGCGCGTGTCCGCGGCGGGCGGCGACGCGTCGGCGCGCATCTGGTGGAAGCCCTCGCGGCCCAACGGCCCGCCCGTCAAGGGGTTTTCCGTGCAGCGCCAGCGCAAGAAGGACGGCCTGAACACGTGGGAGGACAAGGGGAACGTGTACGTGGATGCCGCGGCGCAGCGGAGAGCGGACTCGCGCGCGGCGAAGGCGGCCGGCCGGTCTTTGAGCAAATCGGAGCTCCAGGCGGCGCGCATGAACGTGCCGCCCTGCGCCTTGATCGTGGACGAATTGGCGAACGACTCCTGGTACCGGTTTCGACTCTACGCGACGAACGACGTCGGTCTATCGACGCCTTCGAACTGGTCCAACGACTGTCGGGTCCAGCGACCGTTACCCGAAGGCTGGAAGCAGGTCGAGCCGCCGGCGCCGGCCGGCGTGAGTGACAAGGCGTGGGCTCTCCAACAAGGCTCCAAGACCTACTACTACAACGTGAAGACCGGGCAGACGACCTGGGAGCGGCCCGACCGGGACCCCTTCGCGCTGCCGACCGAAGTCTTTTTGCAGTTCACCACTGATGAATTAACGCATCTCCAGGACGTGTTTGAAGATAAAGACGTTGATCGTTCTCATGCTATAAGTATGCGCGAGTTCGAGGCGGCGTTGCCAGCATTAGGGGAAGTCTTAAGTCCCACGGACTTATTGTGGTTGTTCTATCAATGCGACTTAGACTCGGCGGCGGAACTCACGTACGCCGCGTTCGCGCGGGCTATTGCTACATTGAAACGAGCCCGAGTCGAGAGAGCGCCGTTCTACCGGTGGCTGCCCAAGAAGTTCAGTGACATGCGGGACTTCATGCGGCGACCACGCGTGCCCCGGGTCATGAAGAAATTGGTGGCCGCGAAGGAGGAGGAAATGCTCGAAAGAGTGGGTGCTTGGCATAAAGTCCCACACCCCGAGATCAAGGGGAGCACGTACTGGGTCAACCCCGAGACGGGCGATACTTCTTATCAGACCCCGTTAGCAGTAAGGTACTTCTTGCCAGCAGCGTTAGAAGAAGAGACGAAGAAGTGGTTGGATGAAGACGAACTGCAGGAATTCGAGACGCAATTTGATGCGATGGATCTAGATGGTTCTGGTGCCATTGATATCGGCGAGCTCAAGTTACTTATAAGAGCGCTGACGGGCGAGACGTATAGCGACGCCAAATTGAGAGGTATAATGTACGAGGTGGACTTCGACCGGTCGGGCGAGATCGACTTCGACGAGTTTGTGTTGGCCATGCTGGCGGTGAAGAAGGGCAAGAACACGTCGTTTAAGCGGCTGCAACTGGAAGACGTGGTCGAGGACGAGAACGTCCACGCTCTGCAAGAGGACGGCAAGCACGTGAAATTAGACGCGGCCAAGAAGTCCAAGAAAAGGTACCCCCACGGCTACTACTGCGTGTGCGGCTGTCGGGCCCTGATGGAGGGCGAGATCCAGTACATCAAAAGTCAGAAGAAGATCTATAGTATCTTTCCGCAACTCTCCTCGAAGCAACTCAAGGCCCAGGCCATGGGCGGCGGCAAGGCGGCCCAGACGGCCGTGCAGCAGCGCGGCGCCTTCCAGGAGACCAAGTACACGCCCGCGAACCTCGTTTCGGAGCAGCCCCGCATGGGCGGCCGGGAGGCCGTCCCGGCCTGGAGCATGCAGCAGACGAACTATAGGCGGGAGGCCGTGGACAAGTGAGTGTAACTGTTATTGTGTTTACTACGTCTGATCCGGGGGGTTCCGGTTGAAGTACTGGTTCAGCCAGAAGTTGACCGTCAGCGCGAGCGCCAGGCCGTAGCACGCCCGGAAGACGTGGTCCTGGCCGACGGGCGGGATCCAGCGCGCGAGGTATTTGTCGAGGTCCTTTTCTATGACGCGGGCGGAGGCCCAGAGCGCGGAGAGAGCCTCTTTGGTCCGGGGCGCGACCGCGAGCGTGAGGGCGGCCGCCGCCGACGCGGCGCCCGCGCCGTGTCGCAGTAGTGACGTCGAAGGGGCCGTGTGCTCCTCGGCCGGGGCGCCATAGCGTGGCAGCGCTGACAGGCGCAAGGCGACGAAGAAAAACGCTACTTTTGAGAGCGGTGCGGCGGCACGCAAGGCATACGCGAGCACGATCAGCGCGTATCGAACCGTCATCTTGACGCGCGGCGGCGCCACCAGCGGTCCGCTCTCCGCCGGAAGGCCGCGCAACTTTTTCCATCGTCTACCGATCACGGCGCCGACGGGTGGGAGCGGTGCGACGTAGAGTAATGCTGCGCAGGCCTCGGTTGGCAACGCCGTCGCACTCACATGCGTGCGGCTGTGCGCGGCAGCAGTGCGTCGCGGTGGCGGTGCGAGTGCTGCAGCGATGCTACACATGGTGCACAGCACGAATGCAGGTACGCGCATTGTTCAAAGCGCACTCGGCACGCTCAGGGGCCGCTCAAATATTTGAGCGTTTTTGGTCAGAACGTGCGGGTATATGGCGCGGGTTTCGTTGTGAGATCATTCACCTCACAAAAACGCTGCAGCGCTGGACAACACACGCACTACGCGCACAGTGAGTGAGTTTGTGGTTTTCACTATTGACGCGCGCCAATCTCTGAGCACCGCGCGGCTGGCTTCACCGCTCACTTTATAGACGATCCCTTGGATCATTCTTCCTGTCCCTGATGGCCGCAACCCGCGCAAGACGCGGTGATGCGCCAGGCACAAACCTCGACGCGGAGGCCCGGCTCGCGCTTCTGGAGGCGATTCTGGCGGAGGCGCGCGGTCACCGCGGTGCGATACTGGAGACGGGTCTGCGCCGCGCTTTACCTTTACTCTTCGCCGCCGCCGCGTCGCGGACGTTCATAATACAAGACCACCGCGCCCCATTGGTCCCTACCGCGACGACACCCGAGGAATCGATGCCGTCGTCGCCTCGCGCGACGACCCCGGCCACGCCACGGCCGGCGGCCACCGACGACGACGACGACGGCTTCGAGTGCCTGGGGAGCATATCGGCGGAGGCGCGCGCCGTCGAGTCGAGGCGGGCCGCGGCGGCCGAGAGCGCATCCTGGAGATCCCGGACTCGCCGGCAAGACCACCCGCGCGCACCACGCTTCATGCCACTAGCCCGCGGACGTTTGCGCCACGCGCCGCGTCTCCTGTTACTAGCCCGCGGACCTTTGCACCTCCACCGGTCGCGGCACTACCGGTTCCCATGTTCATGGGCCGCGGCACGGCGAGGCGACCAGTGGAGCCCCCGGCGCCGGCGCCCCAGCTACGGCATGCGGGTTGGAAATCAAGGGGATTCCGGTCCGCGGCCGGTGGACGAGGACGCGGACACGGGCTTGTGGGCGGACTATTAACCATCGTGCGGCAACGCCCGAGGATGCGGCAGCTCGGTAAACGGTTCTGTACAGACTCATGACAAAGGGTGAAGCGCGCGTACTAGTAGACTAGAATTTTCACAATCTTTTTAACAAGTCACGGATGCCGCGCCGGAACGGATATGGGGTACCCATCGGCCGTCCGGTAGAAGTGTGGGTTTGATGGCTGCACCGGCATGAAGGCTCGAGGCGAAGAAGAATCCAACACCGTTCGCGGCGACCCGCGCCCGTCTCGCACCGATAAGCGTTTCACGTCGTTCCGCAGGTCGTCGCCGTCGCAGTCCGCGCTCCGTTTGCGAGAGGACGCCGCGCGCGGCGACGCGTGGCAGTGCGCCGGGAAGGGGTGGCCCCCGAAGGTGCCGCCCCGTAGCGTCCGTCGCACGTCGTCCGCGAAGGCGTCCCGGCCCGAATGCGCTAAAGTTTGTGCGGCCGCGGCGTTCGCCACGACGGACGAGCACTGCACGTTGGGTTCCAAGAATAAGAGCTGAAGCCCAAAAACAACCGTGTTCATCGAGAGCACGGGCTTCCAGTCCCTTTCCAGCAGGGGCAGGCGGATGCGGCCGCTCTCCACGTCGATATTTGGGTGCCAGACCCGCGTTAACGTGTGGGCCGTGGGCGCCTTGAAGGGGTAGTTCGACGGGACGCGCAGGGACACCACAAAGGTCCCGCCGGCGTAGAAGCCCGCCGCGACTCGCAGTGTGACCCTTAGGTGCAAGACGTCGCCGTCGGGAAAGTCGATCGTAGTCTGGACGTGCGGCGAGGTCATCTTGGCCTGGGCCAGTTCCGCTAAATCTTTCTTCATGCGCAGTTCGCTCGTGATGACGCCGCGGCCCCGCGCTAAAGTGGGTTGCGCCTCCATCATCATCGACGTGTCCACGGTCAAATGGGGCGTCTGGCCGTAGTTCACGGGGCCGCCGTAGGGGCTGTCGGGGCGCTGGTGCTCGTTGGAAGTGTGTTCGGCGTACATGGTTTGCGCGACCCGGGCGGCTGAGACGGCGCGCGCGGCGACGGCGTGTCGCGGCGTCTGTTTGCGCGCGAGTGCCTAGGTCGGCTGGGACGCGCTACGGCGCGCCCGCGAGTGTTGCGCGTCGCGTCTCCGGGCGAAAAAATTGCTACCTAGATCTCGCGGCAGACGAGCCCGTGGGGAGCGCGGCGCTAGTTCTCGCTTCTCCCGCGTGTTTCCTCGGGTCCAAGGCCCTCCAGGACGCGCTTGATGGGCTGTGGGCGGCGGTTTAAGGGGCGTTTTTAGCGTGACCTATGTCGTTTTGTGTTGAAACCCGCACGAGAATACCCGCACACAGCAGAAAAAGTGGTGCCGCGAATTTGCAACAGCGAACACGACTTTTTGCGGACACAGGAGTAGTGTTTTGGCAACTGACACCAAGCACAAAGCAGCACACCTGTCGCCGCAGCAAACGCGCACGCGCAAAAGCAGCACAAGAGAGCCACCTTAAAAGAGAGCAAAAGAAATGACCACGTGGGGCCGCGTCGACCTCAACTACGACCCCGAGGAGGCCAAACGGGAGCAGGAAGCTTTAAGAGCGGAGTTCAAGCGCAACTGCCAGATCGCGAGCGAGGACCCCGAGTGGCCCGCGAGCCTGGTGAAGGACGACCCCACGGCCCAGTGGCCCCAGCCGCCCTCGACGAAGACGCCCGCGAAAGAATGGATTGATGTCGCGCCCGGGTTGCAGCGCAAGGCCGAGCCCAAGCCCAAGCAGGGCCGCAAGGTCCGCTTCGGGGACGTCGTGGCCGTGTCGCTGAAGGCCTCCGCCCGGGGCGAGGTGTTCTCCGACGTAAAGGACGGCCGCTTCCTCGTGGGCGCGCTGGCCGTGCTGCGGTGCCTGTCTTTCGCCGCGGCGACCTTGGTGGAGGGCGAGAAAGCGTCTTTTGAAGCTTCTCCGGAGATCGCCTTCGGCGACGCCGCGCGACCCTTACCGCCGCGGTTCTGCCAGCGGGACGACGCTATCCGCTTCGAGCTGGAGATTTTAGAAATCATAGCCGTTGTGGCGAAGACGGAGGACGCGTCCGGGCCGCTCGGCCAAGGGTGCGTCTTGAAGCAGACGTCCAAACCGGGCGCCGAGGCCTGGCGCCGGCCCACGGCGCGGTCCGACGTGACGTATATTTTAGAAGCGCGGTACGTGCCCAGGGCGTGGAGCTGGCCGGGCGACGACGATGCCACGTCCCTGGTCGGCGGCTGCGCGCGCGAGCTTCTAACCGGTGAGACAATCGAGAGCCGCGCCTGCGCGGACCCCATGCGGCGGCGCACGCCGGACCCGCTGCGGGTTGCCTGCGAGGCCTGCGCCGCGGGCGAGGTCTCGGTCGCGGCCGTGTCCTCAAGAGGCGAGGCCTTCGACCTGACGCTCGTCGCGTTCGCGGACGTGGAGGACTGCTTTTCCGAACGGGCGGGCGCCGTGTCCAAGCGCACCGTCACGATGCCGCCGGGGGCGCGCGCGCTGCCCTCGGAACTGGACATTGTCGTGGTCCGGGGCGTCGTCCGGAGCCGCGACACGAGCATTATTGCCTGCGCGTACGGCACGGGTCAGGGCACGGTCTCCTGGCGCTTGGACGACGACGCCTGTGCGACCTTTGACAGCGCGACTGAGCTCACGGCCCCCCTGTGCCGGGGCATCGAGCTGGCCATACGGCGCATGGCGGTGGGCGAGGTCGCTGATGTGACCATCAACGCGCCCGACCTGGCGTTCGTGCGACCGCCCTCCACGGCCTGCGCCCCCACGGCGCCGCGCATCGAGGACCTGAGCGCCTTCCACTACGGCGGCGACCGCGGGGCGCTGGCGGCGGTCGCGGACGCCAGCTGCTACTCCTGTCCCCTCGCGTGCCGGCTGGAGCTCGTGGCCGTCACGCGCTTCGGAAAGGGGCTCCCGGGCGACGCCCTGGACCGGTGCGCGGCGCACTTGACTCTGGCCGAGGACGCCAAAAAAAGGGGCGCCCGGCACTACGACCGGTCGGCCTACGCGCGCGCGTCGCGGCGCTACGGCGACGCGCTCCGCGTGATCGAGGACGCCGCCGATGCCCTAGAGCACTTCGACGCGGACCCGGAGCACGCGTACGACCCCATGGAGCCCTCGCGCTACGTGCACGACGCGGCCATGGCCGGGGCCTACGAGTCGTACGCGCCCACGGCGCCGGGCGAGTTCGATTATGAGGATTTACCGAAGCCCCCGACCTGGGAGGCCCCGGCGGAGCCGCCCCGTCCCAAGAAGGACTCGCTGCGCGAGCGGCGCAATTTGGAGTTCTCGCGCTTGCGGACGCGGTGCCTGGAGCTGGAGCGGCTCTGTCGGTTGAACCGCTCTGCCTGCGATTTGAAGCGGTGCGAGTACCAGCGCGTCTGCGACGACTGCCATATTGTGCTGAAAGAAGACCCCGACGATTTAAAAGCTTTGTTCCGGGGCGGCAAAGCGCTCGTGGGTGTCAAGGACTACGACGGCGCGCGGTCGCTCTTCCACCGGTGTTTGGACGTCGACGCGGACTGCAAGGAGGCCGAAAAGGCTCTGCGGCAGCTGGCCAAGCTCGAGAGCGGCAACGGCCCCAAGACGGGCGCGTTCCCGCCGGCGCGCGGCCTCGGCTTCAATCGGCAGCGGCCGCGCGGCGCGGACGTCGCGCACGACCGGCCCCCGGAGGATGCCGCCCAGGGGTCCTCGAAGCGCGCGTCGGCCCAGGCCGAGGGCGGCGCGGTGCCCTTCAAGGCGCACGGGAACGGGTCCGCGCACGCGCTGCGCGAGATGCGGGCGATGCTCGACGACGGCGACGGGGTGGATTGACTGTATTTCTTTTAACAACTAGCCGTTGGCTTCCAGGTATTCCTGGACCATGCCCCTGACGAGGTGATTTGGCGTCAGGAACGTGTGCGCGAGCGGTTCGTTCGTTTTCGGTGAGGTGCTTTTGCCCGTGTCTAGCCAGGCTTGTATTTCGGCGCGCGAGTACGTGTGGCCGTCTACCGCAAACACGGGGTCCACCAGCAGCTCGAAGGAGATCGGGCAAATGAGGTTTTCCGGAGGGTCCGGTCGCGCCGCGGCGGCCGGCGCGGGCGCCACGGCAGCATCGTCCGGCCTCGCTCGCGCGGCGGGCGCGGGCCGCGGCGCGCGCCTCCGCTCGGCCTCCTCCCGCTCCCGTCGTACAAGCAAGTCGCGCTCCCGCGCGTCGTGCTGCTCCCGCAACCGCCGCCGCAACACCTCCTCTACCAAATAAGCTTCCCGCGCTTCTCTTTCAAGATCGCGACGTGGTACACCAATGGCCCCGATGGACCCGTGTTGCAAAGGCTCAAACACAGGATCCGAGCCTAAAGGTTCGAACGCGGGGTCCTCCAGCCATAGAGGCGTCTCCTCGGGCCGCGCTTGCCCGGCACTCTCGAGCGCCGCCGCGTCCTCGGCCACGAGCCGCCGCGCGAGGGCCAACGACGCCTCCTCGCTCTCGTCGACGCGAACGGCGTTCATGCGCCGCGCCACGGCTTCCACCTCGGCGATCTCCCACCGCTCGCGCTCGCGCCGCGCCTCCGCAGCCTCCCGCTTGCGCTGCGCCGCCGCCAACTGATCCGGCGTCCAACCTACAGGCGTCCAACCGTCCCCGCCAGCCTCGTCCTGCACGACGTCCGCCGGCGCGGCCGTCGCCGCTGCCGAAATGGGCGCCGCGTGGTCGGACACCGTCGCCTCGTCGCTGTCCTCCTTTTCCTCGGCCGCCGCGGCCTAGCGCGCCGCCGCTTCCCGCGACTTCCTTTTTTCTTCCCGCCGCTGGCAACAAGTAAGCTGTTGCTCCGTCTTTTTCTTCTTCTTGCCGCTCGCAACATACTCGACGCGCGGGTACAACAGCAGCAGCTCCGCCGCCGCGGCGTCGGCCCGCTCCGCCGCGCGTCGAAAATGCGCATCTTCGGGGCCCCACACTGCGGGTGTTTCTCGTCGTAAATGCGCAGCAAGGCGGGGCCTCGTCGACTTTTCGAGGCAAGCAGCGAGCTCTTGGCGGAGTAATGCGTGCTCTGGCCCCCTATTCCTTGCTGGGTCACCAATCTTATCCCAGGTAATAAATCTCCATTCAATCACGTCGTGTTCTAGGAGGAGCGTGAGCAGGTCAGCGACGTGGCGGACGGCACTGGGTTCATGGAGGACGAGACTCCAGCGTCTTCTGAACTTCGCCTTCAAAGGGATAATGCGTTAAGCCCCTGGCATCTATCATTATGCGCAGCGCTTTGAGTGCAAGTTTCTTACCATGTCCGCTTATCGCGTCCCGGTAAGCGCTCCAAGCAGCATAATCGTAGCCAGCATCATTCGGAATCTCGTCTAGCGACGTTAAGAACTCTTTGGAGCCGGAGTCGTCATGGCCTAGACGTTCCATAGCCGCCAGCACGTCATGCCTAATACGGATCCACGGACGGCCGCTGGGCCACCCCGGGGGCAGGTTGAAGTTCGCCATGCTTGTGCAGCTGGATGTGATGAGCTGGCGCGCTGTTTCTCAGCACATGTCTCGCAACACTGCTTCCGCTGAAACTGCGAGGCGCCTGGCGAGCCAGCTCTGTAAAAATCAACCAGCACGGATGTGCGTCGTCAAGTTTGATTTGAGGGCCTCCAAAACGGGTTTTCAGCCTCGTCGTGCGGGTCTTGCGTATGGGGAAATATCAGTACGCAGCTTATTACACACAATGACACAAATTCAGGGCGTCCGCCAGACCATCACGCGCGGGTCTGCGCCGACCGCTCGAGCGTCCGTTCCCGGATGCCGCGCACGAGGAGGTCGATGGCCACCGCGTTCTCGGCGCCGCGGGGCACCACGACGTCCGCGTGGCGCTTCGTCGGCATGACGTACTCGTCGAACGCCGGCTTGACGAACTGTTCGTACGCCCGCAGCACGCCGTCGACGTCCCGCCCCCGCTCGGCGACGTCCCGCCGGATGCGCCGCGCGAGCCGCACGTCCGCGTCGGCGTCCACGAAGATTTTGAGGTCCATCAATTCCCGCAGGCGCGGCGAGTACAGGGCCAAGATGCCTTCAAAAAACACGACGCGCGGCGACTCCGTGAGCACGACGTCCTCCGCCCGCGGCCGCCGCGCGTTCGCCACGAAGTCGTAGGTCGGGACTCGCACGGACGGGTCGCCCCGTTTCAAGGCCGTGAGCACCGCCTCGATTTCGCCGAAATCAAACGCCTCGGGCACGTCGAAATTAATGTCCTCGATGCGCGCCATCTCGTCGACCGTCAGGTCCCGGTAGAAGCTGTCCTGGGTGATCGATGCGACTGATGCCGCCTCGGCGCCGAGGAGCTCCACGATGTTTGCGGTGAGGGCCGTCTTGCCCGACGCCGTGCCGCCCGCGACGCCCACGACCAGAGGTTGCGGCCGCGGTCGCTGCGCGAAGACCGGCCCGCCGCCACGACCGCGCGCCACCAGTTTGTAGAAGGCCGGCGCCTTGGTGGCGGAGTCGTAGAACTGCGGTGCTGTGAGGGCGTAGGCGTGGCTGCACAAGGCCAGCAGCAGCCCTTGGCGCATCAATGCGCGGCGTTGGCGTAACATTGGTGCAGGTTGCAGTGTTACAGAGGGCCCTGTCTGTGAGCGACACTGCAGCGATGCGGGCAAACTGCACGAGCAATTAATTCGATAAGATGCCGCGAGCCTGTCTGACTCGCAAGGCGTGGGCCGTGGCGAGTGTTTACGCAGTGCAAAATGCTGAGGTCCAACTTTGTTCAGCTTCGCCAACAAAACGGAAAGGAAACATCGCTGCGGACGCCATGTACCAGGAGAAGAAGAAGGGCCCTACGATCTTTGGCCGCACTCGTAAAATCGTCACGGGTTTTTCAGCCGCGTTCTGCAATTTTCTCGCACGACAGCCGGCACGCGTGAGGATCTGCCGTGAGACGCTTCCGGTTATCGGTTTTTTTTCGGTTGCCCGCCGCTCCGCTCCGCGGAAGCCGTCTTAATTGCAGCACTGGAGCCTGAGGGTAATCATACTCTGAGTCTTAATCCAGCCACATTGGGCACTCGACAGGAATTTAAGCGTGCCCGCCTTTCTCTCGCGAGGATTCGGCCAAATGCCACGCGAAACCTCGAAACACCTCATCTCCGCGGCGCAGATGTCGCCCGTGACCGATAGCCAAATCGACCACGAGCCCAACGCGAAGAACACGACCTTCGCCGCCGTCCGCTTCGAGCACAAAGACTACGACGTGACGAACTACTGCATCAAGTTCTGCCCCCTCTACGGATGGCTGACGGTGTGCTCGTTCAAGCAGACCTTAGCGCTGGAACCGGAAGAGGCCCACCTCGTCACCACGACCTGCTGCTCGACGCAGACGCAACGCCGCCCCTACGGCGAGTTGGGCGCCGTGGACCACACCAAGTGCCTCGGCTGCCTCAGTAGCTTCCAGTTCGCCGAGACGGCGGTCGCCCCGGCCTGCTGCTGCGCCGGCGACCTCGTCGACGAGATCATCAAGGAGCTCAAGTCTCGTATGAAAGCGCGCGGTGATACGGGCCAGATCAAGCGCGCCGAGCAGCTCCTCGGCGAGATTCAGATCTTGAAAGCCCAAGCCCAGACCACGGACGCGAAGCTCGACGCGATCCTCAAGCACCTCAACAACATCGATGCTCCCCCGGCCACGGCCGCGGCCGTCACGCAGCAGCCCGCGATGGATAGATAGAAAGATCAAGGGAAGAATATTCGGAAAAAAATGCACATCCCGAGTGCCCCCGAGGACGGCGAGGTGTAAAGAGAAAGCTATGTATAACGCCTAAATCCACATCAGCGCCAGGGTCTTGGCCGCCGCCGCGCGCCGCAGGAACAGCGAGCCGAACGCCATCGCGCCCAGGAGCAGCACGAGCAGCGCATAGTTGAAGTCGTCCGAGATGAGGTCGAACGCGCCGGACGGCGTGTGCCGCGCGCCGAACAGGTCCACGCCGCACGCCAAGAGCAACGACGTCGACTCGAGCTTGGAGTCCGTCGAGTAGATCGCGTTCAGCCCGACGATCGTCCGCACGTGGGACACCATCATGCGCGGGATGAGGGGCACGAAGGGCCGGTAGGGCGACAGGCCCTCCTGCAGCTCGCGCTCCGCCTTCTTGCGCTGCGCCTTAGTGGCGTCGTCCTCCAGCACGGGCCGGCGCGGGTCCAACGCGCGGCGGTCCAGCGCGGCCAGCTGTCCCGGCTCCATGCCCAAGAGCACGTGCTTCGACGCAACGCCGCGCTGCGTCCGCGTCGACGAGATGGTCAGCACGGGCTTGGCCAGCGCAAAGGTGCGCTGCAGGGCGATGGGCGGCGGCGCGTCGTGGGAGCTGCGCGTCGCCGACTGCTCGGGCACCTTGAAGGGCGACAGGCCGAAGCGCTCGATCAAGCCCTCGTGGAGCGACACGGCGCCGACCTCGCTCCGCTTGGCCTTGGCGTTCCAGTACGTGTAGGCCACGAAGTTCTCCGACAAGGTGGCGCTGGCCGGGCCCGTGCCGTGCGGCACCACGACCCGGTGCGCCACGGACGCCGCGACCACGTCGATCAACGTCACCGTCAAGGACGGCGGCGCGACCTGCGCCTCGCCGTCGTCGGCGCGCAGGGACGCGTCGAGCAGCGGCGCGGCGGCCCCGCCCGGCGACGCCGTCAAGACAATCAGCAAGTGGGGGTTCAGGTACTTGAGGAGCAGCGCGTCGTCGCCCAGGACGTGCGCCGCCGTCGACACGGGCGCGCCGTCCGGGTACGCCAGACCCACGATTTCGTCCGTGGCTTGCGGGGCGACGACGACCGCACCAACCTCCACCGCGCGTTCGGCATCCGCCACGCGGAAGCACCGGACGACGCCGTCCCGGATGACGTGGAAGTGCGTCGGGACATCATTCAATCGCGCGGCCACGGCGTCCTTGGCCGAGGCCGGCAGCACCGTGATGAGTGCACCGTCGTCCTGCAGGGTCACGCCGAAGAACGCCGCGCGGCCCTCGGTGCTCACGCCCGCGGGAATGAGAGCGTCCAACGGGTCCGTCGGCGCGGAGTCAATCAGGGTGCCGTCCAACGCATTCAAATACGTGAGCGCCGCCTTCGAGGCCACGAGGACCTCGTCCGCCGCCGACTGCGTGAGTTTACTACCGGGCTCGACCAGGGCCGACCACCGGACGGCCCCCGTGTCCATCTCGACGCCAAACACGCGGCCCGCCTCCGCGTTGAGCACGACCGCGATCTTGTCGAAGCCGTAGCGCTCCGCGGTCCGCTTCTTCTTGAGCGCCCGCGAGGCTTGGGAAGGCTGGAACACGTCGCGCACGGCGTCCAGCAAGGAGTCGGGGAGGCCGAGGCACGCCTCCAGCTGCAAGACGAGGCGCTGGGCGAACGTCGGGATCGCGCTCTTTCCTCTAATCTTGCGCGGCGCCGCGTCCACGAAGACGGGGTCCCGCGCGTGCGCCAGGGCCTCGTCCCGCACCCACTGCACATGGTGCCCCTGCAGCGCCGCGAGCGTGTGCGCGCGGCTGACCACGAAGACGCGCGCGGACGTGCCGCCGGCCTTGCGCTCGAAGAGCTGCGGCGCCGCGTGGATCGGGGGGCCGTGCTCCGCCACGGAGAACGGCGCCGTGCCCTCGCTGATGAGCGTGCCGTCCAGCTCGCGCACTGTGTAGGCGTAGGTATGAGACACGGACACGAAGACGACGCGCCCGTTCGCCTCGGCCGCGCCCAGCGCGCACGCGGCGCACGCCGTGCCGAGGGGCACGAGGACCTGGCGCTTGCCGCCGGTCGCGGAGTCGTCGTCCACGCCCGCCAGGAGGACGCTCCTCGCGGCGCCGCCCAGACGCAACACGCGGTGGCTCGCCTCCTCGCCGAGCCGCGTGGGCTTCTCGCCCAGCAGCGCGGCGCCGTCCAAGGTCGCGACCGGCGTCTTGGCCAGCAGCGCGTCGTAGGAGTTGATGGTGCCGTACTCGTCCAGCGTCACGAGCAGCGGCGGGCCCCGCGGCCGGGCGGCCAGCGCGACCGCGGCGAGGCCGCGCCCGACCATGGACGCGGACGACGCGCTCACCGACTGGCCGCTCGGCACGTCCACGGACGCGAGTAACGCCTTGCCGTTCGCCACGCCGGCGACGAGCACCCGGCCCTTGTGGGCGAGCGCGGTGCGCAGCTCCAGCGCCGCGCCGCGCGGCAGCGCCGCGGCGAGCTGCACGTCCTCGTCGCGCTCCGCGAACCAGGCGCCCCGCGCGGCGCCGGTCGAGCAGTCCCAGAAGGCGACGGCGTTGCCCGACAGCACGGCCACGGTGCACGCCTTTCCCGCCTCGACGATGGCCAAGGCCTGCGCGCCCGCGCCGGGCAGCGCGGGCTGCTCCCAGAGCAGGGTGCCCGTCGCCTGCGACCACGCGCGGGCCTTGCCCTCGCCGCTCAGCGTGACGACGGCGTCCGCCGCGAGGGCGAGGGCGTGCCCCTGCTCGTCGGGCGGCAGCGCCTGCCGCCAGTCGAGCTTGCCCGTGCGCGCGCCCAGCGACGCGACGAGCGTGCGGTCGCCCGCGCGCGTGAGCGCGAAGAGCGCCTTCTGCTTCGCGACGGAGTGGGTCACGCGGCCGACGTTTTCTAAATGCCAGTCCTGCTCGCCGGCCTGGTCTGCGTAGAGGGCCGTCGCGTCCGTTGCGAGGAGTGCGGCCAGGAGAGCGCGCAGCATGGTGCTGTCCGCTCGCTGTGCGTGCTGCCCTCGCTGTGCTGTGGCCCGGGTGCTGGTTTTAGAGCACTGAGCAGAGAAGTGTAACAACCCCAATCCGGTGAACTGCTAAGCACGCGCGTTGCTACACAGGGCGCGACAAGCCACCGGCGAATTGCGATTTTCTACACGGGTTTTCTCGCACGGGTTTTCCCTGCAAAAGACTGGTTAAAAGCTAGCATAAGTGCTCGTAGCGCTGCTAGAACTCTTGGCTTCACGCAGCAATTGTTAACGCCTGCGCACGGCATCTCGTCGTGCACCGTCCGCAGTCATGGCCGAGTTAACAAGCAAAGACGACGCAGTGACGGCGTACCGCGACGCCGTCACCGCATGGACCGACGCGGCGGGCGGCCGCGACCTCGACAAGATGGCCAAGGCCCAGCTTCGCGACGCCGCGGCGAAGCTCGCGTTCAGTGCGACGCCCGGCGTGGACGAGCTGCGGCTCCCTCGGCGGACGCGGGCCAAGGGCGACGTGGTGCTGGTCGCGACGCGCCCGGCGCCCGACGCGTCGCTGCTGGCGGACGCGACCCTGACCGCGTCGCTGCGCGTGTGCTGGCGGCGAGACAACGCGGACGTCGAGCTCTTCGCGGCGTCGGCGCTCGCGACGGGTACGGCGCCCAACTTCGAGGAGCTGCAGGTGCGCACGGCGTGCGACGGGCGCGCGCTGATCGACTTGCGGCTCCAGGCGCTGCCGCTGGTGGACGAGCCGGCGGACGTCCTCGAACTGCTGCTGGCGCTGCCGTGGCTCGAAAAGAACGCGCTCGCGACGCACCTGCGGAATCGATTGATGGAGGATCTCCTGGTCGACCTGTGCGACATCGAGGGCTCTGAGTCGGAGCACGACGGCGCCACGGAGAAGGACGACGCGCGCCCGGAGCGGCCCCTCGCGCGGCGGAAGACGGGCGGTGACGCCCCGGGGCCCGAAGCTCCCGTGTCGGGCCAGAAACGGAAGAAATAAGTGGGAGTTGTAGTAGTTACACGCCAGCCTCTACCAGATCGGCATGACGCGGCCCTCGTCGTCGGAGTCGTTCAGGAGCGACGGGGCCCGGGGCCGCGCCGGCGCGGACGGGCCGACGTCGAGGACGGATACGGACCAGCCGGACAACGCGACGCGGTGCGGCGGCGCAGACGCCTCCTCGTGAAGGGGCGGCGGCGGCACCGGCGCCGACGTCGGCGCGGGCGGGGCCCGCGGCGGCTCCGGCGACGGCGGGCAGGCGGGCGGGGCCCGCGGCGGCTCGGGCGACGGCGGGCAGGCGCCCGTCGCCGCCCGTTCGGCGAGGAAGTCGTCCACCACGCAACCGTCGGCGCCGACGTGGAATTCGATCGACTCCAGCGAGTGGCGCGTCGCGGAAGGCGGCGGCGGCGGCGTCGAGGGCGGCGGCGTCGTCGTGGTGGGCGCGGGCGGCGGCGTTTGCGTCGCGGCCCGCGCCAGATCGCGCGCGTGGAACAGCGCGACGGTCTCGCCCATCGCATCTAATTGCGACGCGAAGCGCGCCGCGCGCGCCTCGCTCAGCTCGAGCCGCTTTTCCAGATCCGCGACGCGGTCCAGCAACGTCGGGTCCGCTTTCTTCGCCGCGCGCCGCTTCGGCGCGAACAGCCGCCGCACGGTCGTGCGCCGCTCCACCGTCGGCGGCGCCTCCTCGCGCGAGGCCCCGACGGCGTCGCTGTCCGCCAATAAATCGAAGACATCAACAATTGTGGCGGCGGACGACGTTTGGACAACCGGCCGGCGCTCCGGCGTCGCCATTTCGCGGCGCCGGGCGCTCCGGTGCCAGCACTTCTTCGGCGACTTGGGGAGCTTGGGCTGCACGGGGCCGCAGAAGTTGTAGGCGTTGGTGCGCCGCGCCTGCTCCCGCGGCGGCAGCTTGTAGCGCGAGCTGTCGGTGAGGTAGGCGTTCCAGCCGAGCTGCGGCTTCTTACTGGTCTTCTTCGTGGGCGGCGCCGAGCGGCCGCGGCCGCGGCCCGGCGCCGGCCGGCGGCCGAGGGCGTAGCGCTCGAAGACGCTCGGCATGGTAGTTTCGGCTGGTGGCGTTTGGCTCGTGTCAATTGCTCAGTAGAGCGGTTTTCGAAGCGCGCGTGCTGCGGGTGCGGTCAGCCTGGAACTAAAGCACTGCGCGTGGGCCTCCGCGTCACGTTGGTCGGCCT
>Ga0114994_10000292_pt1 | contig 32086 bp, 12 predicted proteins | sample ArcticOcean_MG_C_9_FD_87043 | JGI IMG/M metagenome (GOLD analysis project Ga0114994, IMG submission 87043) | Marine microbial communities from western Arctic Ocean - ArcticOcean_MG_CB2_152 | ecosystem: Environmental > Aquatic > Marine > Oceanic | place: Arctic Ocean: Canada Basin | collected...
GGTAACAGACTCCGATGAAAATATATATTATGAAGTCCCCTATCTGGCCCAAGACACGGTTCCAATAGAAGAACCAAATAATTACAAAAACAACCCCATTTATTCAAAATTTGCCGACTCGGTCCCCCACATACTTAGATACATAAAAACATCACGTAGATTCATAACAATTGTAAACCCCGACAATACAACTACACTGGAGTTTGGTGCAGGTAGTGATAAGTTCGATGACGAAATAATAATTCCCAGTATGAATAATTTGGGAAAGACTTTACACACATCAAAAAACTTTGAGAATGCCATAGATCCAAGCAACTTCCTCAAGTCGAATAGTTATGGAACGGCCCCATCAAATACAAATTTAACAATTAAATATTATGTGGGTGGTGGAGTTGAATCAAATATCTCAGCAAATACACTAAATACAATTCAATCAGTTGAATTCTCAGAAAGTACCGAGTATCTAGACATATCCGAAAGAAAAGCATTTGATACAATAAAAAGTAGTCTCCGTGTAAACAACCCACTTCCTGGTATCGGTGGTAAATCGACCGAGACGGATGAAGAAATCAGACAAAACGGACTCGCTTCATTTTCATCACAACACAGGGCAGTCACCCGGGATGACTATGTAATCCGGACACTGTCAATGCCCCCCAAATTTGGAAGCATTGCCAAGGCGTATGTTTCCAAAGATGGAATACTTGACACCCGATCCCAGACTAATATTTTCAAGCAAGCATTTGCTGATGATGCGAAAATCACTCCTAATGGAATGAATGTGGTTTATGGAGAACTCAACAACCCACTTGCTATCAATTTATATGTATTGTCACATGATAACAACAAATACTTAGTTTCCCCCAACGAACTTATTCTCAAGAACCTAAAGACTTATCTAAGTAAATACAGAATACTCACAGATGGTGTCAATATAACAAACGCATTCATCATAAACTTTGGTATTAATTTTGAAATATCAATATTTCACAATTTTAATAAAAAAGAAGTATTGCTTAACTGCATCACGCAACTTTCTGATTTATTTACTATTGATAAAATTTCAATAATGCAACCCATAGAAATTGGTGAAATTGAATTGACATTATCAAATGTTACCGGTGTACGGTCGGTTGTTGATGTTGAGGTTATAAATCGTAATATAGAAGATGGGGAATATTCTGAAAACGAGTATGACATCACAGGAGCAACTGTTGGAAAAACAATATACCCATCTATGGACCCGTCCATATTTGAGTTAAAATATCCCGATAGAGATATAACGGGAAGAGTAATATAATGATAAAGTTTATATACCCAGATAAAGATTGTACGATTTATAGCAACTCCACCCGACTAAATACAGGTGCAGATGAGATTGTGGAAATAACGGCCGATTTCACTCCAACCCACGGACCAATCATATCAAGAACCCTCATCAGTTTCCAACAAGAAGATTTAGTAAAATTCAAAAAAATCGGTGCGAGGTTTGTTTTAAAACTCAAGGTGGTTAGTAGTCTTGAACTGGATCATGTATGTGAAATAGAAGCATATCCAGTTTCAGAGAGTTGGCAAGAGGGCAAGGGTCGATTCGCGGATGCCGAGCATACATATCCGGGTGCAACGTGGATACATAGAAATGAAGATCAGACGAGGTGGAGTGTTGACACATCAGTTGAAATAGACGGTGGTGGTGGTGCGTGGTTTTCGTCAGTTAAAAATACAGAATCTGGAGAAGATGTTACTATAAGTAAATCCTACAAATTTAATAAGGTCGCATCCGACGTGGAACTTGATATAACGACATTCGTACATTACTGGACTTCCGGTTCAATTGAGAATCACGGGATTTTATTAAAATTTAAAGATGATACAAAATCTAGATCAGGAAATATTAAACTTTTCTCATCAAATACAAACACGATATATTCACCATATGTTGAGGTGGCTATATTTGATTATGAATTTAATCCATATATTGAACAACTGGTGACAAGTAAGTCCCCTACCCCCGATTCTCTTGATACGGGTTCTCTTGATACTGGTTCTCTTGATACGGGTTCTCTGGATACTGGTTCTCTGGATACTGGTTCTCTGGATACTGGTTCTCTGGATACGGGTTCTCTTGATACTGGTTCTCTTGATACTGGTTCTCTGGATACTGGTTCTCTGGATACGGGTTCTCTTGATACTGGTTCTCTGGATACGGGTTCTCTGGAGTCAACATCGGTGGAAACTATATTATCACCCGACTTAGTTCAACTGACCTCGGAAAATATATCAATGTCAATTGGTGATATTAAAAACGAATATCCAAAAAATCAAATAGAAAAAATGAGAGTGGGTATCCGGGATATGTTTCCAAAAAAGAAGTTTTCCAACCGAATGAGATATGCTTCAAATAATTTTGTAGAGGAATCCCTATATTACTCCGTCAGAGATGCAGAAACTGAGGAGGTAATCATAGACCACTCTGAATATACAAAAATCTCATGTGATACCCAGGGGCATTACTTTATATTTGATTTCAGTTGTTTGAGTCGTGGTCGGTTGTATAAATTTTTATTAAAATACCGTGGCCACGGGGTAGAAAAGACATTCACAGACGATAGAACTTTCATGATAGTGAGTTAATTATGAGCACCAACATCCCAAACTACATAAAAGTATACGACCTAGATCAGTCCGATTTATTGGATGTGCTTGCGGGTGGAGATATAAATGAAAATATTGATTCCACTGGTAACCATATCATAGATGCTAGTAAAGACGATATCTCCAATTCTCTAATAAAAATAACACAATCTCGTATGGAGTTCGACGATGGTAAAATTGAACAAAACTATAACACAATGTTCACGGAATTCACAAACAACATCCCGTCCACCGGACTTGATTTACTGATTGAAGACGACATTCAGAGTGTAAGTGACAATCAACTTCAGAGAGAGGCCGTTCTGGAAACTCAGATTGATGAATTATCCAAGATTTTGGAACAAGAGTCACATCAGAACACTAAGGTAAAAGAAGATGCCGAACAAACTTACAACGCCATGAGGGCCCTTATAATTGAGCAACGAATTAAAAACAACGAAGGAAGTTCTGAATCCGACTTCACCGGTGCATTTCCGTTCTTAGCAAAAGAATCCTCCTCGACTCCTAACACCGCATACGATCCCGCACCATTCGCGGCAAAACCTACATAAAAATAAAGGGTTATGGAAACATTTTTTCAGCATACATACGCATCGAATGTAGATACCAAAACAAATGCTCTCCGCGGAAGTTTGGTCCCGACCCAAGATTTTCAAAAAATTAGGGATGTTGAGCAACCTGGTATCAAGTTTGGTAAGAACTCGAAGGATGTTATAGAATTTTCTGTGTTTTCCCCCCGGAATGAAATTTTCGGTTGGAAACTTGTAGAACAAGCACCCAACTATATAACTAAGCAGTTTTCGTATAAAACACCAGCAGGAGAACTTAATACCAGAACCATATCTTATTTAGATACGTTGTATCCAACAACATCCGACCAAGGTATTTTAATATCACCGAAACACGAACTGGGACAACTGGGTGTAACACAGGGTGAATTTAAGATAAAAATATCATATAGAAATGACATAGTTGGTTCTTTTGATAATCCATATAAGTTTATAATAAAAGACATATCTAGTTCTAGAACTGAAATTCGTGCATTCCCCCAGTCATTAAAAACTACACAAAACCCAGACCAGGTAGCATTCAATTTTGAATATAATAATTTTCTTAACAAACAAGTTGTAGTTGGTTCACTTGTGGATCGTGTCGGTGATTTATTGAAACCCGAGTTATTTACATCTGAATTAGAAACAAAGAAGTTTAGCAGTAACACATCTGACTACGACTCTTACATTAAAAAGATAGAGACTGTGTTCTCCATATCAGAAATTGAACTTCTGAGGGAGTTGGATCAACTTTATATTTCACTTAGTGATTTCTATAAAAATTTTATATTTGGTAGTTCTAATTCTGTATTTAACAAAGAAAAATTTTACTTAGAATATATAAATTCAATTGACTTTACGTTGAATAACTTTTCACGTTTTTTACAAGAACCAAATGAAGATATAAAAGTATTCTATAAATATATGCTACTTCAAATGTTTGACTCTGCCTTGTTGGATAGTATTTTTTATGAGAAGTTCGATAAATATCTGGCCAATTTATTAAACTTAGGAAATGGAATAAGTGTACCGATTTTAAAATACACAAATTATACGGACGAGTCACTTGGTAAAAGTGCCAACGATGTTCTTTTAATTAAACTCCTCACTCCACTCGACGAAGCAATTACCGAGGAAACGCAGTTTTACATATCACAGAACTTATATTCAGATGATATTATTAAAAATATAATCCTCAGAACAACACCAGATGATTCGTCCCGTACATTTAAGTTAAGAGGTCCGGATATTTCTCAAAAAATAACAGCCGACACCACAAAAAAATATACCCTACATGGAGATACGGATGGTCTGTTGGATAAAGACATCGGTTCGGCCGAAAAATATTTTAAGACAACAAACGATGAAGTGTCAAATCTTAATATAGACTACGCGGATTTCAAAAATTTTGTAAAGTTTTCCTCCGCCCGTGCAAGGGTTGATAATTTTGTTTTAAAACTAACTAAAATTTCTAAAATAAAAACAAGAATAAACGACTATAACAGAAAAATAAACTCAATTGATAATAAACTATCTATGGGTGATGTTGCAGAAACAATAGCACTGGATTCGATATCAGTAATGAGAACTGGTGATATTAAAAAACTATATTCTGAGATTTATGATATAATTTCAACATTTACACCATACGAAAAATATTTGTATTATGATAATAGTGAGACTTCCTGGCCCCGAGAAACCTCGTTTAGTTTATATGGTTTTACGAACGCAGTTTCACCAGCAAATGGTGTGTATAAATTACGAATGCATAGGAAATATGATCTAGATAAAGTTTTTACAAACGAAGTAGACCGAACGTGGAAGATCCAATGGGATTCACTTATCAGTAAGTGGCAACTCTTTAATGAAGATTTGGGTTTTTATATATACTCAAATACACAAAATTTAAGCTCTGGGTTTACATCAAACGAATCCGACAATAACTTGGAGGAAACAACCGAGAACCACGTTGGATTTGATAGACAAGAATCTGCGTTTAGTAGAATCTACATAGATGAGGAGTATAAAGACAAAGTGGCTATTTTTCCACCCGAACACATCCCCACAGATATGATTGAATTTAAGCAAACTGATGGGTTTGCTTGGTACAAGAAAACCGCGGCAGCTGCTGAGTTATATGACAAGCACAATGACGATTCCTTGAGAAATAGTATTCCTGAGTTTTTGGTAAGAACAAATGAAAATGATGACTTTACTTCATTCTTAAACATGATAGGAGAGCAATTCGATATTCTGCTTGTTTATATCGAGGCCATGACGGACATGGCAAGTGTAAGAAATTCATACTCAAAGGGAGTACCTAACCAACTTGTTTGGTTTGTAATGAACTCATTTGGAGTTAAATTTACCGGACGGATGGTAGATGAATTGTCAATCAGTAAAGTCTTTGAAGAAAATAGAAATACAGTCTGGAGGAGAATATTAAACAACCTGCCATATATTCTAAAAAGTTCGGGAACAGAAGAGTCACTTAGGGCGTTGTTTCGTTGTTATGGTATACCAGATTATCTATTTAGTATACGTGAATATGGAGGTATGAGGCACGGCACAGACGCCACCGATGACGATGCTACATTTAGAATTGACACCCATGATTATGCACTTAAATTTACCGAATCTGACCAATATATAGAAGTTCCTCTGCAACCCGATAAAGTTAACGAGGGTGCGGTGTCAATTGAACTCCGTGTCAGTATTGATACTGACGTGTTTAAAACTGCCAAAGAATATACATCATTCAACCCTGTGGATGCTGGTACGATCCCAAGCAACATGGGGTGGGAGAAACCAATTGATAAGATTATAGAAGAATCTGATTTTCTGATTGGAAGCAAACGACCAAGATTTTATAGCAAGAGAGAATCTGATAATTCATATATACAACCCGGTTGGGATGTCAATTCCGATATAGCACTTTCTTGGAAAAACTTCCGAGAGGGTGTGTCATTTTCTTATCCCAAAGTCGTGTCCGGTAATATACCTGCGTTTATGACAATTTATTCGGACGAGGCTAAACTAGGAACGAATCACGGAGATTCACGTGACTACGACCCCATACACACTCTTGCAGAAATCGGAGCTCAAGAAACTTTAAATGGCCAAGTGGTCCGGTTATTATTTAACCAAGGATTGAATAATCACCAAAACACAGACAACAAGAGGAATCAGGATTTTTATATAGACTTCATATTTCGGGGAACCACGTCGGGTGTACACATGACGATATCCGAACTGAGAGCGGTTGGTTCACAAGAACTTCGGTTTCAGGGTCATTTCCCCATAATACACACACCGGCATGGGAGTTTGGTGTATATAGAGATGAGAATAATTATCCCGATGACTACGGAAAATTTTATTTCAATTTGAACAATTCTGACGGAATCTGTATGTGTCCTTCAAATTTATCAAATCCCATTTATTTTGGTGAGAATAAAGAATATGATATTTTAATAACGAAGGCCTCAGAAGACCATCACAGGGATTCGGAATTGAAACTTGTGGTTAAGAGAGTTTATGACGCCGACATATTGTTCGAGGCCACCAACTCGATTTTAATCTCAGGTTATTCAAGCAGACGAATTTTGGAAACAGAAAAGTTTACACTTGGAAACTTCTATGAAGGTTCGTTTTTAGGAACACTTGATAGACTCCGGGTATACGCAGAAGAAATAAGTGAAAGTAGATTCACTAACCATATAAATCACAATCAGGGTTACGATATTGATGATTCGTTGAATTTAAAGGATAACTTGATCGTTAAGGTTAATTTTGATTACCCATATGACATTCGTGGTGATATAGACATTCCGGGTAAGATTAAAAATTATATCCTGGACGATGACGAATCTTATATAAATGCAGTCAACTTCACGACCACGGATTTCCCATATGATTTTACTGGAAAGAGCAGACGGGAACATACTCGGTTGCCAACCTTCGGATCTCAGGTATTTAATAACAATAAAATAAGAATTGAAGAGCAAACTAAGATAGCACCCCTTAGTCCATTCGGCCGTTCAACCAAGAAATCAAAGAACAGACATTCAGTAGATACAAATTCACTTGGGGTCTATTTTAGTCCGTCTGATATAATTAATCGGGAGATTATACGATTTATGGGTAACTTTGATTTGGGTAATTTAATAGGCGACCCATCTGACACCCACGCAATTTCGTACAGAAAACTAGAGAGCTTCAAAAAAATATTTTTTGATAATGGATTTGGTAATCTGGACATACAGAGATATTTTAATTTGATAAAGTCTTATATTGATCCATCTCTGTTTGAGAATATGGAAAAACTTATTCCTGCCCGATCAAATCTTATTTCTGGGTTGTTAGTAGAACCCACTCTGTTGGAGAGAAATAAAATCATACCACCTCGGATTAGTTCACATTCGTGGATCGATGAGAAAAAGAAAAAACATAATAAGGAGTATGTAACTAATATTTTAAGTGTGAATTTTGACATATTGTCAACGAAGTCCAAAAATAAAAACATATCCAGTTTTGCAAACGAACGGACTTATATCAAGTCATCCGATGATGGTTTCAAGTTAATGCACGAAGCTAACATCAACTCTTATGATAAAAAACAGAGTTATACATACGACTACAACTTTGGTGGATCGTTTATAGGAGAACATGAGTCGGATAAAACACGGGATGTCTTTGCTGTACATGGGTGTGTAGATATTAACAATACTCTATATAAGATTGAAAAGACCAAAACAATATTACAATTAGGTTCTGAGTATGGTGGTGGTAGGATAGACTATGATGTGTTATTTAATGACGGAATACAGATAAGTGGATTCACCGATGGGATGGAATCTGCCAATGGTGTATATGAGTTTAAACTTCGGGGCAGTTCTGGGTTACCTGTGTTTACAAACGAGACCAGAAAGTGGTGGGTTTTCTATTCTAACTACATGGGTTCTTGGATACTTGCTTCGGATAATACTATTGGTGGTGGAAAGAAACTTGCCCTCGGAAAAACCAAAAATTATAAAAACTATACATGGATTTCCGGCAACAAACTTACAGATACCAACACAAAGACACCCGACTGGTTTAGCACCGGGTTTCGCCGATCACTCACATCAGACAACCTCCCCGAAAAAAACACAGACTACTTTGGTCGAGTCAATTTCATATCAACATATGACAGATTTATAGATGTAGACGCATATTTGCAAGGTTGGGTCAGTGCGGAGATGGTCGGAATATATCAGGGTACATATACAGAACGAACGATTGACCCCACAACAAACACCATATCAGATAAGGTTCACCCCAAAGATCAGTATGTGTTCTCTGGATCCAATGTGTATGCATACCTTAACGGTACATTCAGAGGAAAAATGCAAAACGGTTGGGTTGGTGGTGAGGGTGTCAACGAAACCGATGCAGATAAGGTTATCCGGATAGTTGGTGAGTTCAATGGAGTTAAATACGAGTCGTGTGAAAACCCACACTACACATCGGGTAACATCAACTCACTTGTGAGTTTTGCCAATCGTGATAAATTGGTTTTTGATTTTAGAAATTACGAAAGTGACACGGTTACATTTACACCCAAAGAATTTGATTCAGTTAATTTGGTTAAAATTCCAGAAGAACTGACCAGTAAAAATAAAATAGATTTTAAATTTCTAGGAGACTTCAAGGTAGAGTTGTCGGGTACGTCCGACTCAGACAACTTTAGCAGTGGGGAGTATGTTAACACTCATGTATATCAGACCACAGACACATTTCACTCTCCTGTTATATATGAATGTGATGTGAAGTTCGGTATAAGCATAAAATCGTCTGCTATTCTAGATGCAGTACCCCTTGCTCAGAATATTGCATTTAAACCACAAAAGAAACGCCTCTCCAAAAAAGTAAACAACTCAATCCTTGGTCTCAATTTTTCACCGAATGGTAAGATTGAGGGAGTGGAAATATTAAATGTAGGTGGGAATTTTGTACCCGGTTATATATACAACGAATCGGGTAAACAAGAAACAAACAAGATAGTTGATTTTATGTCTGATATAGAGTCTAATGTAAATACGGAGATTCTGAATTCATCTGTAGATACAATCCGGCATTATATAGATACTGATGTACACTTTGGAATTGTTGTGATTGGTGGAAGCACAACCGACTTTGATGTAGCACTTTTAGTCTTGTTTGAAAAGAATACTTCATTCACCAACAAGATATGTAGTAATTTAAACTTAAATAAAACAAGAACAACAAAAATTAAGGAAGCAGTTTCATTTGAAACAACCTCTATGCACATAGGTAAAATCCCACAATACATAAAAGATATAGAAATACTCATCTCGGGTCGTGGGTATGTGGGAACAGAGCAAGTCGTAATTGGAGGAACAAAACCAGACAACTGGAAAAGCACATGGCCACAACGGGTCACCGTATCTGAGTTATTCATATTAGATGAAACAGACGGATCGATAGTTAGGGTGAACCCACACCACTATATGCTCACTGGAATAAATTGGTCATCCGATAACACTGTTACATTTTCGTCTACACCAACGATAACTATAAATAAACCAGACTTGAGTGACGATGACGACCAACCACTCCCCAAACTTGCCCACGCCCGATGCATCACCGGAGAACCCACTCCCTTGGTAAATGTCAATGTGGATATTTTAAATTTTGGAAATTTACAAGTTGGTGACGAGATCGGCCGCCCGTTAGATTCCGGAACGTCTATGTTTTTTAAGACCCGGTCAATGCTTAGATATGACACCGGATTGGTACACTCTAAGCAAGTAAACATTCAAACAACAGACCGACCAACCGACTCAAAACTTGATATGTGCAGTGTAGTATTGTTAACCGGCAATTCACTTACCGACTTTGAAGTTTATGTAGACACTAAATTAAAAGAGGTAATGCGAACGGATATGTGCGGAAACAAATCACCAGTCTCCTCAGATACATATGACATCCAGTTATTAAATTTCGGCGAGCTCCACGAACCTGAACATGACATCACCTATATCAATAATGGAATCCCCGTGAATAATTTCTTTTTAATTACAAACGAATACGAGGAAGGTGAACTCCAAGGTAGTCTCGGCGATGATCAATATGTAGATAAACTATCCGAGGATTATACAAATAGAACTTCGACCGGGTTTCTTAGAATTTCTGGTTTTTATGGAGAGGCCTCCTCCGCAAACGGTATGTATCAAATGAAAACCGATGTTGCATATTGTGATTCACCAAATACTAACAACCAAACACCAATTCCAACATATGTAAACGAAGGCATGGACTGGATTCTTGAATATGACGAACACACAACCCACTGGGTTCTTAGGAATGTTAAAAACTTAAACTATATAGTATCAAGTACAAAATATATAGAAGATGGTTTCCTTGCCACCATCGATAATAATACTGGATTTTTTAATGGAGATGAACTCATAATATTGGATGACTACACCGTTGATCGCAACGGAGTGGTCTTTGATGAGGATATGAACATAATCGGTCATGAGTTCCAACATGCAGATGTTAAGGTTCATAATCGATTTAAGATCACCCCAAACAAACTATTTTTTGAACTTAACAAAGGAAAGTTTAATAATTTTTTGATGTGGAAACTCAGAATTCAGTCCCGCAAAAATGCTTCGTTTATATATGACATTCCTATTGTGTATATTAATACCGATTTTGAAGATGCATCCTTTTTAAGCAAATATGATCAAGTGCAAACCCGACTAAAAACACTTAACATCATACAATACCAAGAAACCAGTATATGTGAGTTGACTTTCCAAAATGCAGTTGATTGGAAAATTTCAGTTCCCGAGACATCATATGGGGTTTTCTCCGATGATGTTGAAATCAAAACCCACGGAAAAACTTTATTGTCTGCTGGGGTGTGTACCAAACTGAAGTCGCACACCAATACGGCCGGCCCGTATTATTATGTGGGTGGTGATATAGTGAACAAGTTCAATTCTAAAATAATGTTCTCTGATTATTATTCTAATTGGAAACTTGTATCGGGTATTAATGAGGATACACTGATTAGAAGCAAAAACTATCCCGCGGTGGGTATATACAAAACAACCACCAAAAACATAATAGGGGTGTGTAACTATGAAACCTATGGGTCTGAGTTGGTGGTTTCTGTGTCTAGGTTTGACCAAGAGTACTCTGATGCGAATGGTATATACCGAAGTGTCGGATATTTGTCCACGGGGGAGTATATGTTCAGAAACGAAAACAATTGGATATTTTTCACAACTAACAACGGAGACAACTGGACAATCCAAGACTCAACTAGATATCCATCTTATATAATCAAAGAGGAAAACCAAGTATCTCAGTCGGGAGTATACACAGATACATCGGAGTTGGTAAAGGTCTATGTTAATTTCGGAATTAAATTTGAATTTGAGAATATTAGGGATTTTATAGGAGTCGATACCGACAACCTAAAATTAACTAGTCAGACCAATAGTCTCGTGGTGTATACTCCGGCCGGGTTGGAAAAGACCAATGTAGATGATGTCTCCCTTGATATTAAATTTGAGTGTATATACGCACAGACCAAAACGGATTATTATCAAACCATACCATGTGAGTCCCGTGCCAGTCATCTAGACCTCAGTCGGTGTGGTGATTTAATATTTAATTCAAACTTAGAGATAGTTAATAACGATGAAACTGAAGTATTGAGCATAGAACTTGTTTCATCCAAAACTGATAATTTAAATAAAGAGACTAGTTCTATGCAAGTTTTACTCTCCGATGATATGGTAAGCAACGGTGTTATCAATGAAGATTTTTATTCTAATAGATTTGATTCTAATAAAAAATACTACATAGATGATTTGGTATATTACAATACTAATATGTGGAAGTGTAAAAAAGAAACTCCTGACAATCGTGGTGTCGTACCGGGCATCGATTTTGATCATGATAGATATTGGGTAACCAACGACTCAACCTATTTTGTTGATATGAAAATCTCCATGCAAACCTCCACGAAAAAAGAAACCTACAAAACAACCAAAATCATACAGAAGCACTCTAAGACATACAAAACACCATTTGTTGAATTTTTCGAATCCAGAAGTTCTATTGAGTCTGGTGTAGATTTACCGACTGAGTGTTTTATTAAAAAATCATATGATATTGAAAAAGAATATCAACCGCATGATATATCTGCAATTGGAACTGGTGCGGATGTATTGGAATTCGGTCGCCAAACAAAACATACAAACAACGGATATACAAGAAATACTAAAATTTCCGTAAACGGAGAAGACACCACTGTTAGTCAGTCGGGGTATTTGTGTAAGAAGCCGGCGATTGTCAGAACCCCAAAACCCCGTCAAAATAGTGGAGATGTGGAGTTTAGTGACTCATTTTGGTTCAATCAGGACAAAGCACATTCTATAATAGAAACCAACACAGACTTAATGTTTGAGAAACCTGAAAATGACCCAATCGTTTCTTTTACATTTGAGGAGTACAACTTGGTAGATGAGGTCACACTTGTGGTAGACCGACTTGCGGGAGAACATATAACAGGTGCGAACGGAGAGTACACGAAGACAGATAGATCATATAATAATAATAATGTGTTTGTGAAGGGTGGGGTGTGGTTTATTTACAAAGATACATCTTGTTGGATATTAACAAATTCACAGAGCTTTGTAGACCCCGACACACTAAGTGCTTCTGATAGTGCATGGACTACTACGAATTCCGAAAGAATTGATAGTGATTTAAACGGAAATCATGGAAGCAGTTCAGAGTTTATAAATGAACGAGGTGTGGTAGATGTTGTGTGTAAAACATTAATAACCCCCACCCCCGATCCTGAACCAACTCCAACTCCTGAACCAACCCCAACTCCTGAACCAACCCCAACCTCGTGGGAGTCACCACACACACCCGTTCCAGTGCTGACCCCAACCCCCGTGGGTGACATCGGAGTGACACCGACACCAACACACACACCAACCCCAGAACCCGAAGAACCTACAACTACACCAGGTCCGTTTTTATTTGAATTTGATAACTATGCAATAACACGTGAACGATATGATCTATCAAACGAGGATGCCACACAAGTCGAGGCAAAAATTAAAGAAGATTTGTTTAATACCAACTATAATGTTGACTCAATTGCAACCGTAGAGGATTTACTTGAAGACGAATCACTTCTTGGAAAAATACCCAACGAGATAAAAACATTTAATATAAAAGTGGCAAACTATGTAAAGTTGGTAGGGGGTGATATCAAAGAGGGTTCGGTATCTAGTTATGCTTGGAACCCAGACGGAATATTGAAAAACGGTACACATAGATCATTTTATATGTCAAAAAGGCAAGGGGGTCGCCAACACACGTATGATAACCAATATCAGTTTGATGAGTATGGATATTATATAAAAAGTTGGTTCGGTCCCCGCAACGTATTGGTTAAACTAAAAAACCAAATTGAACGAGTTAAATACCCAACTGCAAGTTCTGGAATGCACGATGGAATTTTAATTAAATGGAAAGCATCTCCCAACGCAGATTATGTTAGACTAGAAAAGAAAGAGGGTGATGAGTGGGAAACGATAGAAGATAAACTATCCCAAGTATACTCAGTTTCTGGATACATGGATACCTCCACACCCGAATCTCAGAGTGTGGAATATAGAATTATAGCAATCAGTTCATCAAAAACCGAAGCAAGTTCGGACTCATTTTTTGGATGGAAACTTGGAATGCCAACAAAACCTTCCCATATAAGTGCTTCTTATATGGACTTTCCTGATAAAATAAAAGTTGATTGGGATGTTTCTGGTATGACAAATACATTTAACAAGACAGCCGATTTTACAATATTGAGATCGGAGACAAATAATTTTGACGAGTATTCCAAGTTCACAACAATTGCCACGGATGTAACTGAAACTCCATACTATGATATAGACACCGAGTCAGATTTAGATGATAGGGTATATTGGTATATGGTTGTTGCAAACAACGTAAAATCCAATAACCTGAGTTCAAGTGAATATGAGGAAAAACGTAATTGGTCAGATTCCGTTTCGGGACGACTAACCCAAGGTTTTAATTTCATGCAGGAGGAATAATATGAGCACTATTCATAAAATATTTTCAAAGACACCCGATACAGTCGATGGTGTCTTGTATAATGGAAAGATAGTAAATGCGGGGGATAATCGGAATTTTAAAACTGCCTTATTTTTTAATAACGAATCCACTAACATAGATAAACCCGTATCTTATGTTGATGTTAATTGTACCACATTCCGTTCAAATGAATTATCTTTATCTGTGTGGGTGTATCCAACGAAGATTAGTTTACCAAATGCCCCCATATTTGTAAACGAGAATCAGAATAATTTTACAGGGGTGTTCTACAACTGCGGTGAAAACGAAGGAGAACTTGGTGTGATGTGGAACGAAGACAAAAACAGCACTCCGACAAAAACTGGAGTTTTAGTATCAGCTACTGGGTGGATACATTTGGTTTTTGTATTTAATGCAAATGGCAAGGTGAAATTGTTCGGCAATGGCGTTTATTTGAAGCAAATTGATTTGGGTAGGAGTCTTGATAAGGTAGATTTCTCTGGAATGAAACTGGGTGGATTCTGCGGTTGGGTAGATGATTTTAATTTATATACGGACAAACTAAAATACGGAGGGGTGAATGTCGGACAATCTGCTCTGCAAAACATTGCATATTTGTTTAATATAAATCGCATAACTGGGGACTTGGTTACACCTGTCGACATTTCGTCAGAAGAAAATAACGAACCATTCTACTACATACAACCCACAAAATACACGGATGCCTATAAAAATTACAAGTTACAGAAGATGTATAATCATGAGTATTATGAGGAAGAATCCTTGTATGAAATTGACGACGGCACTAAGTCTGGTGAAAAACGAGTGGCAGACGGTTCATTTAGAACATTTTTAGGAAAGATAGTGGATAATGCCCCTACAGATAAATAAAAAGTCTTATATATAAATATTTATATGAAATAATTCTGAAACCAAATATATATTACTATGGGTTATTTAAATAATGAAACAATAACTGTTCATGCGGTTTTAACTAGAAAGGGGCGAGAGCTCTTAGCATCTGAGAACGGATTGAACATCACAAGTTTTGCACTTGCAGACGATGAAGTCGATTATACACTCTATGACCCCAACCACCCAGAGGGGTCTCAATATTATGATTCTGCGTTAAGAAGCATACCTGTATTTGAACCACTCACGGACGAAACTCAGTGTTTGAAGTATAAACTTGTTACATTGCCCCCTGGAACAGAATACATACCCACAATTAAACTGGGTCAACAGAATATTATTATTGATAAAACATATAATGGGGTGATAAATATTACACCAACAACAGAACCTGTGTATAATACCACACTTGGATATACTGCGGTTTTGTCAAATAGAAATGTTGGAACACTGACAGGAACTGGACTAGATATTGAATCATCTCAGACCGCATCTATATTTCTAGGTGACTCCTCAAGTGAAATGGCAACAACGGAAGTCGGATTTTCATTCACATTTAAACCGAATAAGAGCATAACAACGGATCAACGAGCAACCCTCACAATTATAGGAAACGAAAGTGGGGGTTCAACATCAATTCCAGTTATAGTAACTGTGGTATCGTCTGATGAAAACTCCGAACAGGATTTAATGAATAATTTTCTATGAGCATATACAGAGAAATTGAAGAAACTGATAAAGTTTTCGGTCGAGTAAGAAAAGTCTCGGCCGGATTATTTTCCACTGGATTTGAGTTAACAGACTTTCACTTTGATAAAACTGAAATAAAAAGCAGTATATCGGGGTGGGTACAACCGGATACAGATAATACAGATAATCCGTCTGTTCATATTCATGCAGAGATAAATGAATTTGGTAATACCACCAATTATCCAACGGATAATTCTACCGATGAGTCGGAAACCACCGAAATCAACAAAGAACACTGGAACACTGCATCCTTTGGTGATTACTATGTAAATGTATATAACGAAGAAACATACAAGGATGGTGTTCCAAACGACAACTCGTCCTCTCAATTTTCAATATCATATGGAAATAAAAACGGATACGGTTCTTTAAACGAAAGTAAATCAACATCGGCAACACAGGCCGTATATAATCAATATAAAAATATCTTATTGGGCCCTGGTGATTCTTCGTGGACATTTGCATTAGATTCCGCAACTGCCAATTTTAAAGACAGAGATTCTATTTATGTAATTAATTTTTCATCTGCAAACTTAAAAGAAAAGTTTGATCCGGGTAATTTAGAATTTAGGTTGTCGGTAAAGCACGGTGACATAGTAGAAACTGAAACATTTAGAGATGATAGTAGATTCTCTTCATCAAATTCATCAAGAAACCCATCCACCGGAAAAGTTTATCAAATAGTGCGAGGTGCAATTGTAGACGAATTTAGTGAAGACAGTAGATACGCAACCGGCACAGGAGAAGGTTCGGGGGAAGGTTTTGGATTCGCATATCCAGATTTGGGAATACTCATATTAAATCCATTTGCATTGTCATGTCATTTTGGAACGAGGGTTGAAGAACGGTTAGTTGAGTTGGGTAACTCTCAGGAAGCATCCACCAAAACCAACACAGGTCGTCAGTTATCTTGGTATGGTAATGTGGACCCGAGTGAGTCTAGTGATGAAGATGGTTCTTCGGACTTGAGATATGGAACAGAGAGGAATCACCAAAACTTTATGAAGTTATTTGGTGCAATTAAACGTGGCTCGTCTTTCAAGTCTCGGAGTACAGAATATGTTCCATCGAAGCATTACTTTATACGAGTTAAAAATACAGATTTTAATTATAGCAACAACCCGTCTTTTGTTTATGGTGGCAAAGAAGCAACCCAGTTACACGAAGAAGGAAACGGACCTAACCGAGATTATTGGGTTGGTAGACTAAGACACGAAGACTTCATATATGATCCGAAATCATATATAACAACCATCGGCCTGTACAATGGGGACAACGAACTCGTAGCGGTTGCGAAGTTGAGTGTTCCTGTTTTAAAAAGTTTTGATACCGAAACTCTTATCAAAGTTAAATTAGACTTTTAAAGATAACGTATAAATATTTAGATATAAATATATTTATATGTTGTGATAAAGATATTAAAATTATCAAATAAATCTGTTAGAAGGTTTACCACCAACAAAGAGTGGAAGTATAGTACACTAAGTTCTGATGACTCGTTGATACTTGAACAGGGTGACGATATACCAATATTCATAGATTCGGAGACTCAACTTGCAACCGAACAAAACAAAGCCGACTTTAAACTGAACATAACGCACGGCAAAAATATAAAGGGAACTTTCTTTTCCAAGGATAGTAAGTATTTTGATGAGAAAACCGAACCACTGAATTTTGACGGGTCATATCAGAGGGTAGTGTACAATTCTATGAAGCATCTGTTCTACAATGAATATGGTCTAGCTGGAAATGTAAAATATGATAAGTACTACAAAAACCCACTGAATGTATTTGGGGGAGAGTCGGGAAAATACACACCCCTCGATTTTAAATCAGACATAGTTGGTCAAGACGATGATGGTGAACGTCGGGTTCTTGGTGACGAGGTAACTGTGTTGGAAATACCCACGCATGTGTTTGGTGAGAAGATCAAACCCACTTCGTTTAAGATAACTGATTATAGTTCTCCGTATGATGCAATAGAGATAACCGATGACGGAAACACAAATTTGGTAGTTGGTTCTAAGACATTCAATGAAATATCCGAAGTAGGTTTAAATAAATTTATAATTGCGAATAGTGAAACTTCTTCGGCCGACAAGAAGATCAACATAGATTACACAGACTTAACCTATGGATATGTCGTAGCCTCTTCTGATGATTACTTTATATCCGGAGCCCCTATTTTAACAGACTCTCCCTCGGAACTTCAATCCGGCCGTGCGTCTTTGCATAAGTACGATAAATCAACAAAGAGGTTTGAACTCTTGCGTGAATTCTATTGTCCGTTTACTCAAAGTGGTATTGCCCACGAAACGGGGAACGATAATTGTCAGTTCATATTAACTGAACTTGGAAATATTGTAACTTCTGAAAATTCATTAATAAATGATAGTTTTGGAAAATCCGTTGAGTTGCGTGGGGATATATGTGCAGTTGGATCACCCAACTCTCATATAACAGGAAGAAACAGTGACCAAGCAACTGGTCATATTTTTGTGTATGATAAAAACAAAGGCGGGTCTGATAACTGGGGGATAGTAAATGTGTTTGAGGGTGATCCGTCTTCCGAGTTTGGTACATCAATTTCGGTTGATGGTGATTACATGGTGGTCGGTGCTCCTAATTTAAACGATGGTAACGGTGGAGTATATGTTTTTAAGAAAACGAAAAGAACCAAATCCCACCCGTGGATTAAGACATCAACCATATATGAATCATATAAGTGGAACGATGTCATCAAAAAATATGAAGGCCTGCCAAAACAAGATGATGAAGACTACATCAAGTATCTGCGTAGACGTGATGTTATAGTTTCTAAAAAAATATTAAAAAATAGAGAACATTTACAAGAAAAGAAAGACCTGGGGGAAATAACTGAAGAAGAATACATTGACAATTTAACTACACCTGATGATTACAGTCAAGTGTTCCCGTTTAACTATTTGTACTCCCACGGGGATGATTGTTCTGAGGTCGTGGGTATTGAAAATATGTGGTACAAACATCGGTATTGGAATGCAAAAACACACCCAAGTGTAAAGTGCAAGATTTCGGAGGATAACAACTATTATCAAAAAGCAGTATGGCCTGGATATATTGCAGACGAGAATGATGGCAGTTATATACCAAACCCCGATCACGAACAAAATAAAGAAAATAAGTGGGCGTATCGTTGGAAAGTTCAAAATGTTTCTGGTGATGACACACCCCTTGGGTTATTTGAAGAGGATGAATTTGATTGCAACGATGAGGGTGTGTCTATGTTTTCGGGTCCAACGGTGAATACATTTGGAGATGTGAATAAGTATCCTGTGAAGGAATATACAGAATCCCCACCAGGATCACTTGGAGATACTACATTTGATTTGATTGGAATGGTTCTCCCTCCAACTAAATCAATACGTCGTTTTGGTGAGAATGTGAAATTGAAGGGGGATAACTTATATACATCAAACCCATCTACATCAACACCACGTTGTTATGCATATAGTAAACAAACTAACAAGTATGGGTGTGAGGTGTGGGAACTAACGCATACGTTATCCGATACAGGAATGATGGGTCATTCTACAAAAGAACCAACACTAACTCCATCTATCAATTCCGTGTCAATCAATTATTATGATTCTTATGTTGAAGTTGAGTTGTGTCCATCTATTGAGGATTATGCTACATGGGTATGGAAGATGGACACTGCATTGGTTGACGAAAACAAAACAACTGGATCAAAAAAGATAGTTGGTGGTTCTCGGGTTGAGAAGTGTGACTCAGTTTGCCCCCGTGATATAAATTATTTATTTCATGCAAGATATGATAAAATCAACAACAAAGACGCAGGTCAGATTCCTGCAAACTACGGAGCATCAACGGATTTAAAATTTGAGTTTTTCCCCTCCTACATCAAGGTCGATACACTTAATATAGATTATACCCACACCACCGACATAGGTGAGGTAAAGGTAATGTTTACAGTTGAGTTATCAGAAACCAAGTCGTGGAAATATCAAATATCGGGTAATCCAATTATACATAATATGCTCGTCCAAAACGAAGGAGCAGTTACATCAGCTGAGTTTATCACATCACCTGGTGAATATACACTCACGGTATGGGCAATTGATTCCCCTGCACCACCCACATCGAATTATTCTAGGGATAAACGATTTTTTCGGATACATGAACCAACTGCAACCCCAACCCCAACCCCAACACACTCACAGACCCCAACACCCATACCAACAACATCCACACCAGAACCAATCATAGTTGATCTTACACACCGAATCTCCGGCAGAGACCGATACATTCGGGACCACGACGATTGGGTTGACAGATCACCGAAGACATCACCTAAATTTTTCAGCAAAGCAAGACTTTCAAACTCATTCTATAAGATAGATTCAGTCGGTTCTCCAACTTCAACCCCGGATACTAACACAACCCCAACATCCGTCCCCGTGACAAACACGAGTCCAATTGGTTTGTCATGGAAAAACTTTAGAGAAAATATTTCATTTGTATACCCCAATGTCAAAGCAGGAACCAAACCTTCGTTTATGACAATATACTCGAATGCAGGAAAGACAAAGGTTGGAAAATATGATCCGATACATACTGTTGCAGAAATCGGAGCACAAGAAACATTAAACGGAGAATTGGTTCGTTTAATTTTCAACGTCGGCCAAGGTGACTCCGAGTTCTATTATGAGTTTTTGTTTATGGGTTCTGTTGAAGGAACACACTTCACTTTAAACGAACTCACAAATAAACTTGATTATCAATATACCTTACCTGCCAATTTAGGCAACCACATATCAATTTCATCCGCATCTTTTAGTGACACATTTCTTGATAATAAATCTAACGCCAAGTTCTTCAGTAAAGGTGAGACTGGGTTGTCTTATGTAGATTCGAGTGCTGATGATAATACAATTGCATTGTCTTGGAAAAACTTCCGAGAGAATGTTTCGTTTTCGTATCCAAGTGTCAAAGCAGGAACAAAACCTTCGTTTATGACGATATATTCAAACGAAGCAAAAAACTCTGATGGTAGTTACAACCCAATTCACACTTTGGCTGAAGTCGGAGCTCAAGAGACATTAAATGGAAAGAAGGTTAGACTCACATTCAACACCGGATCTATCGGTGGTGATGAGTTTTACTATGAGTTTTTGTTTAGAGGTTCTGTTGAAGGGACTCACTTCACTTTAAATGAACTTAGGGATAAGTTTGATTATGAATGCACACTTCCACCAAACCAAGGACATATCAAGTCTATTGCAGATGAGCAGTTTGATGACTTTTTATCGGCCCACGCAGCTGCAAAATTCTTTAGTAAAGGTGAAAATGAACTATCTTATGTAGAACCACACACAGACGATGATACACTTGGATTGTCGTGGAAAAACTTTAGGGAAAATGTTTCGTTTTCATACCCAGCAGTAAAGGCCGGAACAAAACCCTCCTTTATGACCATCTATTCAAATGAAGCACGACAAGAAGACGGGGGTTATGATCCAATTTATACACTCGCAGAGATTGGTGCACAAGAAACTCTCAATGGAGAGACGGTTAGACTTACGTTTAATACAGGGTTTGTGGGTGGTGATGAGTTTTACTATGAGTTTATATTTAAAGGAACTCCAACGGGTACTCATTATACTTTAAGTGAGTTGAGAGATGTTGTAGACGATATGCCGGAACTTCCTGCGAACCTGGGAGTAATACGAAAGATAAGAGACTTTAGAACGAACGATATTTTTAAGAAGTGCAGACAACCCAAGTTCTATTCCAAGGGTGAAAATGAATTGTCGTATGTGGATCCCTGGTCAACCACCGGAACAATTGCGTTGTCTTGGAAAAACTTTCGGGAAAACATATCCTTTTCCTACCCACCTGTAAAGGCAGGAACCGAACCTTCCTTCATGGCAATTTACTCAAATGAAGCAAAGCAAGATGATGGCAGTTATGACCCAATTTATATGCTTGCCGAGATAGGGGCTCAAGAAACACTCAATGGACAAACCGTAAAATTAATCATAAACGCAGATAATTGTGAGGCCGACAAGACTAAATATTATGAGTTTATGTTCCGCGGATCGCGTGAGGGAACTCACTATACTTTAAATGAACTTGTCACAGAACTTGACTACGATTGCACACTACCACCGAACATAGGAACTTACATATCTATCGATGAATTCTCCGATGAGAATGCAAAGTTTTTTAGTAAAGGTGTGAATGCGTTGTCTTATGTAGAACCCTGGTCATCTGCCGATACAATTGCATTGTCTTGGAAAAACTTCCGAGAGAATATTTCGTTTTCGTATCCAAGTGTCAAAGCTGGAACAAAACCTTCGTTTATGACGATCTATTCAAACGAAGCAAAAAACTTTGATGGTAGTTACAACCCAATTCACACTTTGGCTGAAGTCGGAGCTCAAGAAACTCTCAATGGAGAGACCGTTAGACTTACTCTTAATACGGGATCTGTTGGGGGTGCTGAGTTTTACTATGAGTTCATGTATATTGGTTCAACTGAAGGCACTCATTTTACATTGAATGAGTTAAAGGATAAGTTTGATTATGACTGCACACTTCCACCAAACTTTGGAAGTTATGTTTCATCCGATGATAAAAAATTCTTTAGTAAGGGTGTGGGAGGAATACCATATATAGAACCTTGGTCACCAACTGGTACTATGGAGGTGTCTTGGAAAAACTTCCAAGAGAATGTTTCATTCTCGTATCCAGCAGTCAATACCGGAGCGGTAACATCGACCATGAGCATTTATTCTAACGATGCAAAGCAACCTGCCGGTGGGTATGCCCAATTAAAGATACTTGCTGAAATAGGTGCACAAGAAACTCTCAATGGAGAGAAGGTTAGACTTACTCTTAATACTGGGTCTGTTGGAGGTGATGAGTTTTACTATGAGTTTATATTCAGGGGTTCTGAACTTGGTACACATTTTACGTTAAACGAACTCAAAGATAAGTTTGAGTACGAGTGTACACTTCCACCAAACCTTGGTGGGTATGTAGAGTTGGGTGGTCTTGATTTTGAAGATTTCTTACTGAACAGGAGTGAGGCAAAGTTTTTTACAAAGACCCCGTATCAAGACTCGTATTCAGAATCAACTCTTTCTGACGATACCATATCCTTGTCTTGGAAAAACTTCCGAGAGAATGTTTCGTTTTCGTATCCAAGTGTCAAAGCTGGAACAAAACCTTCGTTTATGACGATCTATTCAAATGGAGCAAACTTAAAAGACGGTAGTTATGATCCACTTTATACCCTTGCAGAAATCGGCGCACAAGAAACCCTCAATGGTCAAAAGGTTAGACTTACTCTTAATACGGGGTCTGTCGGGGATGACGAATTTTATTATGAGTTTACGTTTGACGGAGATGTGGACGGAACACACTATACATTAAATGAACTTATCGACAGAGATGATGAACACTTTCAATTGAATCGTGGGACTCATTTGGAGAAGGTCTATATCGATGCACTGAAACCCACTAAATCATCTCATATTCAAAAGCAGAGGATTGAGTTTGTTACAGAGCAATATGCTGAAAAACTAACAAGAGAATATACCGAGCAACTTATTGGAGTAAAATCGTTTGGATGCCTTCCGGCAAACAAAGGTACCCCGACAAAAAACAACATGTCCCGAGTACCTGATGATATGCTTCAAAGTGGAGCAGATGCCCAATGGTATTCACGGAACGAAGACCTGTGGTATAAAGAAAATTCAAATCTTCAAAACGAGATTGAAATTAGTTGGAACAATGTTAGAGAAAATGTATCGTTTCACTACCCAACAAAGGTCGCGGGTGAAACCCCGATCACGATGAAAATTTATGCACCGAATCACAGACTGAAGCAAGCAGTGCCTGCTTCTGGCCGAGACTCACAAGTACATATACCAGACTATATACTCGCAGAGATAACTGCAACTGAAACCCTAAACGGAGAGGTTGTACGATTAACTTTTAATACTGGAATGGACACAGAGTTTTTCTACGAATTCCTTTTTGATGGAACATCAGAAGGAACACAATATACACTCGATGAATTATCATGGAAACCGTCCCCACGACTTAAAACACCGTTATTAATAAGGTCTCCTGAATTTGAACATTGTAAGATTAGAATTGATAAGGAATCTCTTGGTTCTGGGTTTCATGTGTTACACTTGGCACTTGTGGATGCTAATAACATACCCATTGACGGTGAATCCACACTTGGATTTTTTAATAACCCCACATTGTATGACACGCAACCCAGACAGATGTTAGTTAACAAGACATTTAGGTATGGGGATATAAAGTCGGAATTCGGAACTGCACTCGATGCTTCGGATGAGTATTTAATAATTGGAAACCCATCCGACAGAGAATACTCACCATTAAGTGACCAAGGAGTGGAATATGAAGCGGGTGCGGTTTTTGTATTTAGGTTGCACTCAAGTGGTGGGATTGATTTTTTCAAAAAGGTATACGGAGAATCAGACTCTGAGGTATATTTTAATTTCAGATTTGGGTGTGATGTATCCTTACTCGGAGACAACTTTTTAGTTGGAGGATATGCAGACGAGTATTCGAACATAAGTATAGTAGAGTCGGGTTCCGAAAAGAAAGTGGAGATAGAGGATTTTCTGTTTGGTGCATCAAAATTTACAGATGACTCATATGCAACAACTGAAGTACTTATTACAAACTATCAACACGACTTGAATTCAGAATTCGGTGATACGGTCATTAAAATTGATATAGGTTCACTTGATATTGATAGAACTAAACTATCTGATATTGAAGTCCGTGCAGATTTTATCGACACCGGCCGTGACACTATCCGAATAGAGGAAGTCCGTGGCCACGGTACAGATGGTATAAATGGTGTGTATGTGAAGATGAAGAACCCCATCAATGTTAAAGATGGGTGTGATATAGAAGGTGATGAGAGCAGTCGTGTTTATATGAGTAAGAACGGTTGGTCGATTTATTGGGAAGACATACGGGACACATGGGTATTGACAGACACACCAAACACTTCGTATGAGTATCAAGAAACATTCGCGTGGAAAGATTACCACCGAGCGTTTGACCTTTCTGTTGGCCTTAATGAGTTTGATATACTATCAACGGAGAATCTGTCTAAACTGTTTGAACTATATGAGGTGACGGACTCCATTCAAACCAACACATGGAAATCTCGAATACAGAACGTATATCCAGAAAATAAACTTCTTTATATTGATTTGATTATTGAACTTGAATCAATTGGTACATTGGATATCACAGAAGATGTGATAAAGAAATTATTTAGTTTATATAGACTCCACTCGGTGACGAGAATCGGTTCTGATATAGAGGCCCGATGGTTGGGGTCTATGGAAACGACCAAGAGCATCTTACCAATAATAAATGAACTAAATGCAGTTAATTCAATTTATGTGAATTTTGAGTTGCTAAAAAGAACCATTTCCGAATTATATAAGATTTCCGATGGTGATGTGATAATATCGTGGGCCAATAGACTTGGGTATAATTACACATTGACTGACGTATTGTCCGAAGTCAGACCCACATACTATGACAAAATAAATAAACGGAACTTAAATATATTATTCAAAATACATGGTGTACCCGATGGAGAGTTCCGTGATAAATGGAAATCTCGTATAAATCTTGGGTTTTTATTGTGTGACGTATATAGTGAAATAACTAATCGTAATACCATGAATTTTTCGTTGTCATCCCAATCATCGTCGATGGATATGCCAACCAAATTCACACATGGGTTCGGTAGTTTGGAAAACTTAAACATAAAGGTTACTTCTAACAACGATACCACCGGCCAGAACGGTTCACTTGCGTGGGGAATATACCGAGACGAAACAAGAATTGTGGGTTCGCAGATTCATATATATGTTAATACGTTGGATAATATAGACTTTCCAGATTCAATCATATTTGTCTATAATTCTATTAAGAATGCGGTTAATGGATATGTATATTATTATAGTATACATGAGGGTGAATGTAATCGTGTAAAAAGACTAAAAACGAACAAAGGAAAATACACTTGTAAAAAGCAATATGGCCACTCGGTTTCGTTGAGTAAGGATTTCATATATATAGGTTCACCCATTCTTGGTAATTTTAATATAGATAACTTGGTGACATTTGGTTTCTCTCCGATTGTGTCGTTCGGAACTTCGGACAGCATGTTTCTTGAATACGATGAAATTCATCCAAAATATATAAATGATTTGAATAAAAACGTAGTGGGTTCGGTTATATCATATGACCATTCTGCACTACGAGATGATAAAAAATATTTTCTTGGGAATGTTTTTTACAAAAATGGAATTGTATCACTTACGGATACTGATGGTTATTTTTCTAACATATTAACTAACAGTGGTTCATCTGGGTTTGAATTAGAGTTTAAGTCAACTCAAACTTTATATGAAAATGAAATAGTGTGTAAAATAGACCCGCATGAATTCAATTTTAGTACAAACCCAACTTCATTGGTGGGTGGAAGTATTGCGTTTGATGTAAACGAAGATGGCAAATTTGACATCGATGACGTGACTTATATATTCAAGTATATCATGGGAGGGTTGACGATTAGTGATGTGGATCAGCAACTCATAGATGAAGAAAACAAGTCAATCGCTGTAAGTACCACATCTCGCAACTGGCCAACCGAAGATATAGTTCTAACAGAATCCGAGGATGTTTTGTTAATGGATTTGTTTATGAAATCCGATTTGAATACGAATGGGCCCAACTATAATAGAATTGTTGCGAAACTAAAGAAAATGCATTCCGCGGGCGAATTTGATATAGATGGAGACGGTGTAACGTCGGCAGCTGACGCAAAACTCTTAATGAGATATTTTATAGGAAGAACAGGCCTCCAACTTACCCGCGGGTTAGTAGATGGTTATGGGGACGCCACCCGATACAAATCAACTGATATTATCGAGTATTTAAACGAGAAGACCGGAAAAAACATAGGAAGACGTATACTGTCTGATTTTAGGGACTATGATGAAAACGACAAGAAAGACTCCCTTGGAAGTTATCTTGCACCATATGCGACCACTGTGGGGTTATATAGTGGTCTTGAGTTGGTTATGGTTGCTAAACTAGGCAAACCAATTAAGATACTTCCTAACTACCCTATAAACTTTTTGATAAAATTTGATAGTTAAACAAAATTATCTTATATTTATGTAATATAAAACCACACTCAACCGAGGAAAACTATTATGGCAGAACAATCATTTGGCAACACGGCCCAAGCAAGGGCATCAACATTAACATCATCAAAAGATCGTTGGTCAGTTAACTCAACGGGAGGCGTTCAAGGTCTAGAAGGTCTCTATGCTAACGGTGACGGAAGTATTTATACAAAAATGGGTGGTGGAAACCTTGCCCAAACAGGTGCATCACCTGGATTAAATGAACAGATCAACACGGGTGTTAATTTCTTCGGTTATGGTCGGGGTTCATCCGCGGCAAGACTTGGTGAACAAGGTGAAGTCTCTGATGGTAAAATGAATGTCGCAGGACAAGGACGTGAGCAGACCATCCGTCAAGGAGATAACTTTGATTTTGGTCGTTTTAAGGTTAAACAATCAGCAATGGATCAGTCCAAATCACAATATGGTGCAGATGGTGGACTAAAGGCAGCCAGAGCAAGTTGGTATACGAAAAATGTACACGATTCTGTAAAATACGGAAACTCAAAAATGGATCTCTCTGGTAGGGGTTCAAGTACACGTGGAAGAACCGATGCGAGTTCATTGACCAACGGATCAGGCAAGCAAAGCAAAATCTAATTAAAGTCTTGCGTTTCTTGCGTTTGTGGCATAACATTAAGTTATGCAAAAAAAATCATATTCCTTGGGACTTGATATAAGTTCAACGGTTGTTGGGTATTGTGTATCAACATCTAAGAAAAATATAACTGAAGCAGGTTATATCGATATCCATAAAGAACCCACTATTAGGGACAAAGCACATAAAGTTGTCCAGACCCTGGAGAACTTGGAGGCAACTCCTGATATAATAATCATTGAAGAAAGTTTAAGTGGTTTTGGTGGAGGCCGAACGAGTCAGCAGACTATTGTAAAACTCGCAAAGTGCAACGCAGTAATAAGTTATGTAGTTGAAGCGATTTATGAGTGTGAGGTTGAACACGTAAATGTATCCACTCTCAGAAAGGCCGCTTTCGGCAAAAGTCGTGAGAAGGATGTTGATAGCAAGCAGTTCGTACGTGAACAACTTGAGAATATGCTTGATTTATCTGAGTTTGTTGTCTATAATAGTAGAAAAAATTATGATAAAAAGAACTATGATATGTTGGACGCGGCTGTAGCATCTCTTTATCACTGGTATAAATAACACGATGGGGATTTCCGAGCAGAAGTTGCTCACACTATTACAAAAAGTTCTAGGTGAGAGCAAAATGGTTTCAAAAGATGAGGCAATGTTTGTGTGTCCGTTTTCCCACCACAGAAAACCCAAGTTGGCAGTAAATCTAACCACACAATATTGGCAAAGTTGGATTGATACGAATGCCAAGGGAAGAAGCATCTATGCGTTGTTCAAGAGGTTACAGGTTCCAAGCAATTATTTTGCGGAACTTTCCAAGATTGTAAAACTTCCCAAGAGCATGAAGTTGGTAGATACTGAAAAACAATACGTATCATTGCCCTATGAGTTTAAAAGATTAACTGAAACACATAAAGATTTTTCTTACACAAAGGCAATGAACTATTTGAAAAATCGTGGCATTAAGTCATATGACATTGAACGTTACGGCATTGGATATTGTTCTGGTGGAGATTATGGTGGCAGAATTATTGTTCCGTCATTTGATGTGGATAATAAATTAAACTATTTTTTAGCAAGAGATTTTACTGGTTCTGCATATCTAAAATACAAAAACCCACCCGTTAGTAAGGATGTTGTTGTATTTGAGAATCAAGTAGACTTCTCCGAACCACTTATTTTCTGCGAAGGAGTATTTGATGCAATTGCCATTCGTAGAAATGCAATTGCATTGTTGGGGAAAAACATACCAAGTAAATTGAAAATGCGACTAATAGAACACGGGGTAACTGAAGTTAGCATTGTATTGGATAACGATGCGTATAAAAATGCATTGGCAATGTCCGAGTCGTTGATGAACGATAATATTAGAGTTAAGTTGATTAAAATGGGAAACGAAGATGCAGCGGACTTGGGATTTAATAAGATTATTCACAGACTCAAACACACAAATCTACTTGATTTTGGTGAATTAATGAAACAAAAATTATGCATGAACTAAAATCTGATCTGAAGAATGTTGAGAAAGTATATCATTTAGCAGACATTCACATAAGAAACGTAAAACGACACACCGAGTATGTAGGTGTATTTGAAAACTTTTACAACCAAGTAAAACAGGACAACTATGACAACGCATTGATTTTCATTGGTGGGGATATTGCTCATGCTAAGACGGAAATGAGTCCTGAGTTAATTAAGCAAATTTCTTCATTTTTACGGGAGTGCTCCAAATTACACCCAACACTCGTCATTGCGGGAAATCACGATTGTAATCTAAATAACCCAGACCGATTGGATGTTATATCTCCAATTATGGATATGATGGATGACGATAATTTGTTCTATCTGAAGGATAGTGGGGTGTATAAAATCGGAGATGTTGCGTTTGGGGTATTTGGTATATTTGACGATCCGGCAGAATATGTCAACGGTCAAGATATTGACGATCCTGAGATCACAACAAAGATTGCAGTTTATCATGGTGCAGTAAAGAGAAGCATGACGGACATAGGATATGTCGTGATGGGTGGTGACATAGAATTGCCTATGTTCAGTGGATATGACATTGTTATGCTTGGGGACATCCACAAATATCAAGAATTACAAGAATACCAAACTGAACATAGATTCATTTCAGAGAACTCGGTAGACGAGTATAAACTTGACGGGTGGTATTTGGCAGATGAGTAGAGTTTTAATTAGATGTAGGAATATTGAAATAGGGGATATTCTATTTGCAAGTAGTATTGCCAAAAAACTTAAGGAAGAAAATCCAGAATGCTCAGTTGATTTTGATTTGAATTACTTGCAACCGATTGAACTACTTCAGAATAATCCTTATATTGATAACGTTTATTACAAGGAGAGTGTTGGGTCATATGATGAAACATTTGAACTTACGGATGACCCCCGCACACTAGACCCATATAAATCAGCAGTATCTCAGTTTCAACAAATGTGTAATATAAAAGATCACGACGATACATTTGAAATTTTCACAAACACATCAGAAGACTATGCCATCGGCCGAAGCATGATGGAGTTGATCAACATAGGTGAGTGGCAACCTAACTTTATTAAAGTCTGTTATGTCATGGATTGGGAACGGAAGAGTTATTTGCTTTCTGAGGAAGAAGATGAACTCGCACATGGTTCTCCAACCGGAACTGGATACGGAAGAAGGCCCCGGAAGTTAGATGATATATTGAAACCTTTACATAAACCAAATATCATATTGTTTGCAATTGGGATTGAATCCAAACTTTCCAAAGCATTCCCTAGTATTAATTCTTCAAGCAAGTTTTCATTCACCGCAAGTTTGATAAAAAACTCCAACTATGTCATAGGTCCTGAGGGATGTTTAACAAATATGTCTTCTGCACTCGGAGTTCCGACAATCATAACCACGGACTACATTCATCAACTGATCACTTCCAACGGAATTGGATGGCAACAAGATGAAGCAGATGATTTAAATAATTTAAAAAGCAGGCCTCCGTTTCTGGGGCCCTGTCAATATTTCCCAAACGCAAATCATGTTCATTTGAATCCTTTTTTAAGTGATACCGAGGTGGGTGAGAAAATTTTAGAAACTGTAACAGATGGAAGATAAAACTACATATATAAAAGTTAAACGGCACAACGCAAACAAACCGGTTGTGGTCTATTCAGGAAGCATGATTCAACAGAATCATGGAGAAAAACCACAGGGTCATGGATATGTGTTGTGGGATTTACCTAAACGGAAACATACCCACCACGAAGTTCATAATGAATATGGATATTATACAATAGAAGTTAGAGATGGTGAATGTGTAAGTGACTTGGACAGACTACCCAAGAAAGCAAGATTGCGAGTAAAGGTATACAATACAACCGCAACGGAAACCAAAGAGATTATTGCCGACATCCGCAAGAGAACAAGTATAAGTGACTTGAATGTTACACGGTGCGATGCAATCTCCGAGGCAAAGAAGTATGATCGTGAGAATAAGTTTGATTTCGGTGATATATCCTTACTACAGGTTCAAAACGATTTGATAGAAGATTACCTCCGCAGAAACTTCGTGGTGGATGACGATCAAGTTAAAACTGCACTTGATATAAACAAAGAAGTAAATGGCAAGTTGATTGTAAAGGAAGTCATTAGAAATTGTATATGGAAACCAAAGAAATTTGAATTTGGAAATATGTTTAGCTATGGACCTGATAATGTAGTTGATTTTACCAATATGAAAAGTGTCCTCGGTTTGTTTGCATCAAATGCTAGTGGTAAGAGTAGTGTGATGAGTGCGTTGAGTTTTTGCCTGTTTGACAAATGTGATAGAGCATTCAAGGCCTCTCATGTACTCAATACATTAACTGATTCCTTTTATTGTAAACTTAATTTTGAGATTTCTGGGGTAAATTACTTTATAGATAGAACTGCATCCACTAAAAAGAATGGTGATGTAACAGTGACCGTTGATTTTTGGAAAATCAATAGTGAAGGAGACCGAGTTTCTTTAAACGGAGAGCAACGTTCGGGCACGAATGCGATTATCCGTGATCATGTTGGTTCATATGATGACTTTGTGCTTACTACATTAAGTTTACAAAACAACAATGCAATGTTTATAGACAAAAGTCAAAGTGAACGAAAAGATTTACTTGCTCAGTTTATGGGCATCGATACATTTGATCAATTACATACAAC
>Ga0114994_10000293_pt1 | contig 32078 bp, 30 predicted proteins | sample ArcticOcean_MG_C_9_FD_87043 | JGI IMG/M metagenome (GOLD analysis project Ga0114994, IMG submission 87043) | Marine microbial communities from western Arctic Ocean - ArcticOcean_MG_CB2_152 | ecosystem: Environmental > Aquatic > Marine > Oceanic | place: Arctic Ocean: Canada Basin | collected...
GACGGGGGCCAAAGGGCGAGCGGCGAAGAACAGCGTTCTGGCGAGCGGCGCAAAACACACTAGGGGCTAGTGGCGCAAAACCTACTAGGACCTGTGTGACCCGTACCGTTAACGGTACGGGTCATTTTCCCGTAGAACGGGCCCTTGTCCGGCCCGCCCACCAGCGTCCGATGCAACTCGTTGGATCTACGCACCACGCGCGTCTCGAAGAACGCGTGGACGTGGGGCGCGACCCAGGACCGGATGGCCGCGTCCCGGAAGACTTTCGTCAACACTTTGTCCGAGTCCTCCTCCCGCTCGCCCTTCATGCGACCACCTAATGCGAAGGGGTCCGTTATGACCTTCCTCACCCAGGCGTCGCCCGACGCCATGGCGGCCCGCGTGGACAAAGTGCCGCCGCTCGCGCCGACGGTGCCGGGCCGCTCCTGGTACATGGAAACGTAGCCATGGAACTCCTTCAGGGCTTCATCATGTATATCGCGCGCCTCCTTGGCCATGGCGTAGCACACGACGTCCGGCAGGCCGCCCGCGTAGGCCGTGGACGGCACGATGTACGCCATCGAAGCAAATGCGGGTCCGAATATGGTCATCAACGTCCAGTATCCGGAGCAGGCGACGGCTAAGGCGGGCATCGTGCAGGCGCTCGCCGCCTATACCACGGCTCGCGTCACCCACGTGGGCGAACTCCCGGAGGCCGCGGAGCGCCTCTCTCTAGAGCCGGCCTTCGAGGCCCTATTGGTGCCCGAGTAATGGTACTATTACGACCCCCCAGCGCGGCGCCCGAGTAATGGTACTATCACGGCCCCTTAGCGCGGCGCCCGGGTAATGACACTACCACGACCCCGCCATCGACGCGACACACCGGTAGGGGCTGGGTCGATAACTAGACGGACAAAAAAGTTACGCGCTCAGGCGTCCTCGGCGAGGCCCGTGTAGTCGTCGTCCGAAAAATCGTCGTCCTCCGCAAACTGCTTCTCGAAGAAGCCCTCGCGGATGGCGTGCGCCCGGTACTCCTCCACGGAGCCGAACTTGGGCGCGCCGTCGTCGTACTCGTGCTTGGCGGCCTCGCCCTCGATGAGGCCGTGGATCTGCAAGACCGCGGCCATGATCTCGCAGTTGCACTGCTCGCCCCCCAGTTCCGCGAGCCCTCTAATCTGGTAGGTGACCTTGCCCTCGACCACTAGGACGATCGTGGGGATCACGACCTTGCCCTCCTCGTCGGCCAGGATCTTGTCGCACAGGTACGGCGACTTCTCGGCCTCGAACATGCAGAAGCGCGTCTCCCTATGTAACGAAGCCATTTTGGCCAGGTGGCCGTTGATGGCCACGCAATGGTGCGACGTGGGCCGCATGAAGTGGCACACGAGTCGTTTCGAGTTCTTGCACGCGGCGAAGAACTCCTTGGTGTCCGTGAGCTGCGTCAGGTGGCCGTGGCCGTGGCGCGACCACTCGGCCTCCTCCAACCTCCTTTCCTTCATGGCCTTGACCCGCTCCTCGCGGATCTTGGCCAGGTCCTTGCCGTCCAGGTTGTCCAATTTATGGAGCTCCTGGTCCAGCATGTTCTCCTGCATGCCGGCGATCATGCCCACGGCCTCCAGGGCCTGGCCGCCCATCTGCTGGTTCTGGTCCCCGAACCCTAAATCCATGGTGGCAGGCGGGTGCGCGCCTCGGGGCGGGCGGGCGCGTGGCGCGGCGGAGGTGGCGCTGCTGGCAGCTGCTGGAGGGGTTGCTTAAAGCGGTCGCTGCGTGTCTTGCTGCCGTTTCTTTGGGATGCGTCCTTTGCTACGCTACTGTATCGCTTTAATATCTATACGCAAGGCGCAGGAGCTCGAGCGTCAGCAATACGGCAGCTTCGTAAATTCGTCCTCGACACGGCCAGCAACTGAAAAGTAATACCCGTACCTTAAAACCCGTTTTCCCTCCCCCAGGACCCCCTCGTGGCATTTGACCGACAGAACGAAGCGCATCATATTGAGTCCGCGGGAGTCCTATGAAAGGGGGTGCTCCCTTCAATTGCAAGGTTCACGACACGCCGCGAAAAAACTTAGCCACTAGGCCCTACCTCGGCAAACATGTCACTTAGGCTTCCACAGGGCGTGCAGCGGATCGCGCACCTCGAACTTCGCCCCGCTCCTCCGCTCCTCGGCGTAGCCCGCGGCGTGCGCGAAGCACGACAGGACGCACGCCGTCGCCGCGTTCACGTTGAGCGAGGCCGTCGCGGCGGCGTACTGCGGGACGTAGACCAGCGCGTCGCAGAGTTGTATCTGCGCCCGGCTGAGGCCGTCGCCCTCGTTCCCCGGCAGCACGCACGTCGGCCGGACCGGCGCGCCCCAGGCGCCGGGCGCGAAGCAGCAGACCGCGCCCGCGTCGATCTCGACGCCGACGACGCGGCAGCCCTTCCCGCGGGCCCACGCGATGAGCTGCGGCAACGACCCGAACGCCCGCATCGGCACCCGCTTGTCGCTCCCGTGCGCGCCGAAGGTCCGCAGGTTCTTCCGCATGCGCCGTGCCGTCCGCTCCGCCGACACCACGAGCACCTCGCGCGCGCCGAACGCGCCCGCGGTCCGGATGAGCTGGCCGACGTTGTCCGAGCTCTTGATGTTGTGGATCACCACGTATAAAGGCGGCGTCTGGACGTTGGGCTCCGTCACGATCTGTTCGCCGGCGGGCCCGGTGCCGCCGCGCTGCAGCAGGATGCCGTCCGCGGGGATCGCGTCGTCGTCGTACGCCGCGTCGTCGGCGCAGCCGGGCAGCTCGCCCGCCCAGGCGGCCTCGCCGCCGGGCGCCGCCTCGTCCCACCGCGTCCGCGTCGCGTCCGCCGCCGCCTCCTCGTCCTCCGCGCGCGTGTCGAGGCTCTTCACGCCGCGGCGCACCGCGGCGACCAGCCCGCTGTCGTCCCACGGGTCGTCCATCAATGCTTGCACGCCGTGCAGGTGTGCGCTGCGGAGTCACAGTGATTGCACAGCCTGTCACAAGTTGCAAAATTGGCGCGTTTATGAGGAGATTTTGACGCGAGAAACCCGTCATCGCACGGGTTTCTTTCACAAAAAATACGCAAGCTTGCACTTGTGAGTTTCTAGCATACATTTGCAGCGCAGCGATCAAGCGACCACAATCGCAACTCTCCCACCGGTCACCGCTGCACACGCGAAGCCGTGGGAACGCCATGCCGGCGCGACTCCTCGTCGTCTGCTGCGCGAGCGCCCTCCAGCACGCGCAGCGGCCGCCGCGGCGCCTGGCGCGCCGCGCCACAACGGACGACGAGCTCTTGCTCCGGGTGCAGCGCGCGTGGCCGACGTCGCCGGGCCAGGTCCCCGCGGGCGACGAGCCCTCGCTTGCGCGCGAGCTCGGCCAGAGCGCCGTGGCGCTCGCCGCCGGCGTCGACGGCCCGCTCAAGGCCCTGGACCCGATCCGCAACGCGGCCCTCCGCAAGATCCGGACGCGGTTCTCGCCCAACGAATTGGCGGACGTCGTGAACGCCTACGCCGAGGCGGGCGTGCCGGCGCCGGACCTGTTCGCCTGCGTCGCGGAGGCGCTCCGGCAGCGACTGCCGACCTTTGCGCCGGACGAGGCCTGCGACGTCGCGTTCGCGCTGAGCCGCGCCCGGTGCGTCGAGCCACCGCTCCTCGACGCCGTGGCGGCCCACGCGAACACCACCGCCACGTCCGCGGAGGCCCTCGCGCGCCTGTGCTACGCCTTCGCGCGCAAGGGCGTGCGCCGGGGCTCCGGCGTCGCCGCGGCGACGCGCAACGCGCGGCGGGCCGTCGAGGGCGGCGGGACCCTGTCGCCGGATGCCCTCGCGCGCTGCGCCTGGGCGGCGACGGCCCTGGACGGCCCCGACGCGGCGGCGCTCTTCGAGGGGTGCGCCCGACGCATCGCGCAACGCGCCGGTGAGCTGACGGGGAAGCAGTTGGTCACGATCGCGTACGCCGCGGCGCGCAAGCGGGGGCCCGTCGACGCGGCGCTCTTCGACGCCGTCGCGGACGGCATCGCCAACAGGACGCACGAGCTCGACGCCCAGGGCCTGTCCAACGCGGCCTTCGCCTACGCCACGGCGCGGCGCCGCGACCCCATGCTGTTCGCCTCCGTGGCTCGGGCCGCGCGTGTCTTTGACGCGTTCGAGCCGCGCCACGCCGCGTCGTTGGCCTGGAGCTACAGCAAGGCCGGCGTCCGCGCCCCCCAGCTCTACAACGCCTTAGCTTTATCGTGCGCGCCGCGGCTCGTGGCGTTCGACTCGAAGCAGGTCTCGACGCTCGCGTGGGCCTACGCGCGGGCCGGCCGCCTCGACCGGGAGCCGCTGCGGGGCGCCCTGGCACGGGAGGTCAACCTGCGCTGCACGGCGCACACCTTCTCGGCCCAGTCCCTGGCCAACGTTGCGTGGTCGTTCGCCAAGCCCGAGCACAACGCGGCGAAGGCGGAGGACGTGCTCGAGGGCGTCGCTACGGCCGCGCTGGCGCTGGGGCTCAGGGCCTTCACGGACCAGGGCCTGGCCAATCTGGCGTGGGCCTGCGCGCGGACGCCGCGGCGCGGCCCGGAGGCGGAGACATTAGTGAAGCGCGTGACAAAAGAGGCGTCACCGCGCCTCGGCGAGTTCGGGCCGCAGGCGCTGGCGAACCTACTCTGGGCTTGTGCCACCTGCGATGCTACAAATAATCTGGACCTCGGCGCGGTCTCGCAAAGTCTCGAAACGAACGTGCCGCGCATGCAGGCGCAGCAGATAAGCATGGTGTGCTGGGCCAACGCCGTCGCGGGCGTCCAGCCCGACCCCGGGGCCCTGAGCGCGCTCTGGCGCGCGGCGAAGCATCGTTTGGACGAGTTCGGGCCCCGGGCCTTCTCGAACGTCGCCTGGTCGCTGGCCAAGGCCCCGGACACCGCGGACGACGCGGCGCGCGACACGTTGCTCGATGCGCTCGCCGGGGCCCTGGGGGACCGCAAGCGCGTCGGCGCCCTCAGCGCGCAGGCCGTGGCCAACGTGGCCTGGAGCTACCGGGGTCGCTACCAGCCGGCGCTCTACGAGTCCCTGGTGCGGGCCGGCCTGCGGCGCGTCAACGACCAGGCGCCCCAGGAGCTCGCATCCACGGCCTACAGCCTCGCATCGGCGGGCGTTGGCGCTCCTGCATTATACGAGGCCATCGCGCGTTCGTCCGCGCGGAAGATCCATATTTTCGGGCCGGTCGACCTCCACATCCTCGCGTGGTCCTTTTGCGTGGCCGGGGCGTTGGAGCCGCGGCTGTTCGGGGCCGTCGCTAGCGTGCTGCCGGAGAGCTTCGATGGTTTAACACTCGAGGGCTGCGCGCAGCTCTACCAGGTCTACCTCTTTTTGCGGCTGGAGCTGCCCGACTCGCTGCTGGTGCCGGTGCTCGAGGAGCGGCGGGCCAAGCTGTTGGACGCGTTCGTGACCCAGGACGTCACGTCGTCGCGGACGCAGAACGAGGTCTCGCGGGTCCTTGCTGCTTTAGGTTGGGCGCACGAAGCCGAGTTCCGGACCGAGGACGGTTTAAGTCTGGACATGGCCAACTCCACGACGCGCGTGGCCGTGGAGTTCGACGGGCCGACGCACTACCTCCTGGGGGGCGACGGCGGGCGCATGCGCTGCAACGGTGCGACGGCGTTTAAGCGGCGGCTCCTCGCGAAGATGGGCTGGACCGTCATCGACATCCCCTACTACGAGTGGAACGAGGTCCGCGACCAGAGGGACGCGCGGGAGGGGTATTTGCGGCAGAAACTCAGTCTGTGAGTTGTTTGTGTCATTAATTTTTACTACATGTCTCTGGCGCGCTTCTCAATTGCGCAAGGTTGATGGCGTGGCCGAGCCTGGCAAACGCCAACTACAACCCCCCGGCCGCCGCAAAGAGGTCCATCCCGGACCCTTTTTGGCTCCGCATCGCCGCGAGCCGTCGCCCCGGGCGGCGCGGCGGCGCGGGCGCGGGCGCGGGGGCCGGCGCCGGGGCAAACGCCATGGCGGCGCCTTGCGGTACGGCCTCGAGCATGGGCAGCACCGGGAGCGAGGACCCCGGACCTTTCGCCGGCAAGACGCGTTGGAACAATCGGTCGATGGCTTGAACGCAATTCAAGGCCTGGAAATCGTAGCCGTCCACGTGCGCGTCGACCTTTTGCCTGTCCGAGGAGGACGGCGACGTCGATGCCAGGGCCGCGTTCGCCTCCTCGTTGTTGTCGTCGAGCGACCGGAGCAATAATCCGCCCGGCGACGTATCCGTCGCCTGCCGCCAGGGCCGCACCCGGTACTTGGATTCCACGAGCCGCGTCCAGAATTCCAGGAACTGGTCGCCGTCCAGGGCCCGCGAGAGGATGGCCTCCTCGCTGCGCAGCCGGACCTTCTCCCCCCGTCGCTTGCGGTCGACCCGTTCGTCAAACACGCGCGCTGTTGATAATTCACAAAAGTTCTCCGCCAAAGCGCCCCGCCGCGCCCACCAGAACTGGCCGCCGTAGGCCTCGGACACCGCGCAAAAGGTACCTCTAGAAAAGTCGACGTACGCGAGCTTCACTTCGTCGTCCTCTTCCATGGGCTGCTCGCCCGCGAAGGCGCGGCCCATCCACGCGCTTCTAGTTTTGGTATCTTTGCCCACGAGATACGTCTCGCCCTTGGTGGCCACGTGGTCCTGCCTCCCTTGATCTTTCTCGCGCACGGCGTACGCCGCCGGATCCAACTCCAACGACGCCTGGAGCCGCTTCAGTTCCAGGACTCCCGGCGGTAGCCAGGGCTCACTCCTTACCAAAACGGCGGGCTTCCCGTCGATGCGCCGGGACCACTTGGCGAACAGCCCTTTGCACTGCTTCAAGGCCGTCATCGTCAGCGGCTCGAGCTTCCACTCGTTCCGCAGTTCCTGGGCGGCTTTTCTTAGCGCCCGGTTGCAGACGGACACTGAACCCATCGCGTCGATCAGACCCTGGTGCTCGATGGCCCGGAACAGGATCTCCTGGGGGAGCCGCGCGAGACTCCCGGCCCGCCTCAAAGTACACCCTTGCAACGTGCCGCACGGGCCCCACTTCGTACTCCCTTTACAAACAACAGCTAAGCGCGGGGCTCTTGCCAACCCCGTGCCGTCCTCGCCCTCGCCCCAGAAGGTGACCTGGGGCGCGCCGCCGCCCACCGCCTGATCAACGCACACGTCGTTGCTCCGCATGATGCGGGGGTCGAAGCTGTCGTCGCAGCCTTTCAGGGGCCTGGGCGCTGGGGGCGGCACGAGGCGCGGCTGCAAGACGATGACGCACGTGACGCGGTACGACGGCGCGCCCAGGACGACGCATCGCGCCGGGATGGACCGCCGCTTCGCGATGGCGTCCTGCACGCTCCCGCCCACGGCCTCCGTCCAGTCGACGTCGTCCTTGACCTGCGTTCGAGATACCGTTACGGACGCCATCGAGCGAGGGACGCGGGCCACGCGCGTCGCCCACGACCAGGTCGCCGTCCCGCGAGAACGCCACGGACCCGGGCTCCTTCAGCAGCACGCCCGCGTCGCCCCGGACCTCGCCCAGGTACCGGTAGCAGGCCCGGAAGAGGGCGCCCCGTTTACACGCGTACTGGAAGAGCGCGACGCGGTCGTGGCCCGTGTCCGCCACGGCGACGGTCCGACAGGGCCGCGCGCCCCAGGGGTCCCCCCGCAACGGGTAGCTCAGGTTGTGCATCGTGCATAGGACCTCCAGCATCTCGTCGAGGTCCACGACTTCCAGCAGATAGTCGCTCTTCGGGTCGACGTCGCGCGGTTTAGAATCCGGGTCGTCTCTTACGGCATAGTAGTCCAGGGCCAACCGCCCCTGCACCATACTTCGAAAAGGTCCCCGCTGCCAGGCGTCGCCGGTGGTTTTTATCACATGCTGCTTGCTTTTGGCGTGCTCGTCCTGGCCCACGTAACATAAAACGAGCTCAACGCTCCGCCGGTCCTCGACGCGTACGCGCCACGCGCCCGGCTTCAACGCTTTGATCGTGTCCCGGGCCTCCTTGCGCGACATGCGTCCGAGGTACCAGAACGGCGAGTCGCGCTCCCACGCCGCCGTGCAGCGACCCCGGGCGCCCAGGCCCATCTTCTTCAAGCCCGCGGGCGCGTGCCGGACCGCGACGCCGGTCGGGTTCTTGAGCGCCCAGGGCATGCGCGCCCTCTTGGCCGTGGCGCCGGTGTCGACGGTCTTCGCCGGCGAGGCCGCCGTGTCCTCGTCGTCGGACGTCTCTTCCTCCAAACTGCTCTCGCCTCCAAGTTCCTGGAGCCGCGCGATCTCCGCGACTCGCACCTTCTCGGCCGCCTCGGCCTCCGCCCGGAGGCGCTCCTGCTCGATAGCCGCGTCCTCGGCCTTCTGCGCGTCGGTCCGGTCGTCGTACTTTACAATATATTCCCGCTTGCAGGGCTCGGCCGCGTTCAGGGTGAAGGCTAGGGGCCGCGGCGGCGGGGCGTCGGGATCAATGGGTACTGGTGATTGGTTGAGGGGAGCCCGGTCAAAAACCTGGACGCGGTGGTTGCCGCTGTCCGCCACGTAAATCTGGTCGTCCGCATCCCAGGCGCAGCCCCGGGGCGCGGCGAGCTCGTACGGCTCGTCGCCGCGCTCCATGCGGCCCAGCGTATCGACGCAGGTCCACTTTTGTTCGATCCGCTGGAAGAGGAAGCATGCGTGGTGGCCCGCGTCCGCGACGCAGCACTTTTCCGGGAGTGGCGCCGTCAGGTGGTCCCGCGAGCCGAGGGCGCCTTTCGCTTTCGCGAAGAGATCTAACTCGTCCCCGCCTTCTTTTTCCGCTTTATTGGGGTCCTCGCTTTGTTGTCTCAAACACACGCCGCCCGGGTCGTCGAAGGTGTGCTCGTTCGGCAGGTCGTGGCCAAAGGTCTCGTGCTGCAGGTCGTCCGTCCGCTGCCCGCTCAGGTCGACTAATCGGCCGATCCTATCCTTGCCTACCACGGCGACGACGCCAGAACCGTCGTCGGCCGCGCCGACGGTGTTGCTGACGCAGCGCGTCGGGCCGACGTCGAGCACCTCAGCCGGGGCACTCGCCACGCCGCGCCAGTCCCGCGCGAACATGGTCTAGCGCTCCTCGCCGCGTCGGGGGCGTTGGGCTAGCTTTCAAAGACAGCCTGTGCTGTGCATCGCGACGCGTCTCCCCAGCGGAGTGGCGGTTGCTATATGATGGCAGGTCCGCTCTACAGGCTGCCTCGGTGTCTGTAGGCTGCCCCAAGAGCTTTTGCTAGCGCCCTCCCAGAGTGAAAACCCGCACATATAAACCCGCACGCATGCTTAAGAACGTCGCAGGCCGTGGGCAGGCACAGAGCTGGATCTAGTAGCTCAGAAGCAATGTTACAGTCGTTGTGCACCATATCTACCCGCTGACCATGGATCGAATGCGCCGCGTTTACACTAAGGGCCCATAATGGCAGCGCGACGCAAAGCGCTGGAGCTGGCGCGCGACATCGCCGTGGGTGGTACGCTCTGCACCGTCGGCGACTGCGCGGCGCAGTACGCATTCAACAAAGCGGACTGCGTCGACGCGCTGCGCCTCGGCGCGATGACCTCGTACGGCTGCTGGTCGGCGGTGATCTATCATAACTGGTACGCGTTCCTCGCACGGCGACTCCCGCCGGCTGCGTACGTGCAAAAGGCGGCGCTTGATTGTTTTGTAATCACGCCGTGCTTCGAGATCCCCGCGCTCATAACGTGGACAGGTATCTTAGGCCGGGGCCAGACCCTTGACGAGGCGCTTACCCAACTACGACGAGACTTCCCGACGGCCCTCGCCGTCGATGTCGCCTTATGGGGTCCGGCGTCTCTGGCCATGTTCAGGTACGTCCCTCTTCGCTTCCAGGTGCCCTACATGTACTGTTTTGGGGCGGGCTGGGACTTCACCATGTCCTACATCTCGTTCGACGCCTCTAAGTAACTTGTTGTGAGAGTACTAGTATAGTATCTACCTACATCGTTAACTTAGTCCCACGCCTCAGTAGCACCACTAGAACTCCGCGCGCTTCATGCCCACCGGCGTGCACGAAGCGTCGTCGGCGTACATTAGCTCGTAGGGCGCGCCGCCCGCGTCGAGCGACCGCCGCCCCGCCTCCAAGATCGCGGTCGCGCCCGCCGTCGACGACATGGTGGGCAGGTCGCGGTCGCACCTGTCCAGCGCCAGCGCCCCGCTCTTCACGGCGGTCGCGGCGTCCACGAAGGCCTCGAAGCTCACGTAGCCGTAGCACGCCTGCCCGACGAACTTGCCGTCCGAGGGCGTCGGCTTCCAGAAGAGGGGGTTCACGCTGCCGAAGCCGCCTTCGTCCGTGCACACCGTGTAGCCCCGGTGGGCCTGGTCCACGGCGACCTCGCCCCGCTGGCCCATGTAGAACCAGCGCTGCTGCGAGTGCACGTCGGCCTTGGGCGCGACCCAGCTCGACGTGTAGAGGGCGTGGCCCAGGGCGTTTGTAGATAGTGTGCGCCACTGCACGCTCAGCGTGATCGTGTCCTCGCAGGGCCTTCCTAATTTCTCGCAGGCGACGCCCGTAGAACTAAGGGCCGTGACGCGCTCAGGCCGCGCTTTACCCGAACAGCACCACTCGTGGAAGTCCACGTGGTGCGAGTTGAGGTAGTAGGAGATGTCCGAGGACTTGCCGGCCCAGGCCTTGAACGTTTCGAGTTGGTGCTTCGGCTGCGACATGTAGGCCTGGAAGAAGCTGAAGGCGCCCAGCTGCTGGACCCGGTCGCGCGCGTCTCTATATATAGGATCGTAGCGCTTGTGCACCTCGATGCAGCACAGGACGCCCTTTTCCTTGGCTAAGGCGGCCAGGGTGTTGTGCTCCTCGAGCGTCTTGACCGGTGGTTTCGTAATCATCACGTGAATCCCGTTTTGAATGCAGTGCTTTGCAATAGCGAAGTGCGTGTCGTCCGGCGTGAAGATGATGGCGCAGTCGCCCTTGTTCAGGGACGCGATCGCCGTCTTATAGGCCTCTCGGTCTACAATATCGTCCTTCGGGAACGTCTTGATGACCGACGGATCAATCCCCTCGTAGTGGCCGAGCATCTTCTGCATGTGCTCCCGGATTTGCGGGAGCTTGGGCCCGCTCGTGCCGCACATGTTGACTTCATTGACTTTGCCGCGGCGCTGCAGGTCGAGCATGACCAACGCGACGACGCCCGTGGACTTGTCGCTGTCGCTCGCCTTGCCGACCCAGCCCGTGGTGTACTCGCCCGTGCCCAGCATCAGGACATTTGGTGCCATTTTTGTGGCTGAGCTTTGCGCTGTGAATGCTGTGTGGTGTGCTCGATAGCTACTTGTCTTGGAGCAGTATGCGAAGCTGAGAGCTGCTCGCGCGTTGGTTCTACGAGCGCTAGGGTAGAGGACCTCAAACTCAACCACGCTCTCACCAACACCACACACTTAGACGGGTTTTCGCGGCTGCTGCGTATGGTTGTTAGCACCCTTAGTAGAGTGCCGCTTCCGCGCATCACAGGCCTCGAGGACTCACGTTTCGTGCGGGTTTAAACTCAATATTAACTCTCACTATCTCGACTCTCCCTGGCTGCCGGACTCTGGAGAACGGGCAAGTGGGTAGATTGTGAATAGAACAACGGCGGCTACCACCTCTTGACGTGCACAACCAGAGGACTCACCCCACCCCCACGCCGCCGCAGTGAGAGCAAGCCAAAGGTAGGCTGCCCAGCAAACACCAAGCTACGCAGACAACAGGTAGATGGCGGCCCCCATGCCGCCCCACCCCCTGCGGGGCCAGGCCATGGGCGCCGAGCTCGCCTACATCTCGTCGTTGGGCAACGTGGACCCCGACGCCGATAGAGCGCAGCACGCCGGGAGAAGGGCGGCCCAACAGAAGCGGCCGGAGGGCATGGCGTCCATGAAGAAAATCAACGTGGCGGCGTTGAAAAATGAGGACGGCGAGGCCATTGATGATGCGCAGAAGAAGGCCATTACGCAAGCAATCGAGCAGATCGAGCAGCAGGTCATGGCCGCGTTCTTCCGACGGGACGCGTGCTCGAACCGCATCGCTGTCATTGCGAAAGCATTGGCGGAGAAGAGCACGGAGCTGGCTGGTGTGGAACGAGAAATGATGCAGGGCGACGCCCGGGTCAAGGCTACCGTTAGAGAGCTAAAAAGATCACAAGACGCGCGAGAAAAGGACGCGGCGCACCTGGAGATCATGCGTGCGGAGAACGAGGAGATCAAGAACCGGACCCTGACGGACATGGAGATGCATTCCAAAGTCTTACGGCAGGCCGTCAAGGACGCGGACCGGGCGGTGCGCGCGGCCATCTGGTCGGCCGGCGCCGGCGACGGCTTCACCATTGTGGGCGTGGGCGCCGACACACCGCTACCGGACATCGAGCCCGTGGAGCCCATCATCATCAACGCCAAGAAGTGGGACGAGGCCGGCAGCGTGGTGGGCTCGATCCGCGGGCGGCGGTCCCCGACCAAGGCGAACGCCCAGAGCTTTGGCATCAAGAAGTACGAGATGCACGCCAGCATGGACCTCAAGGACCCCAGCGAGCTTTCCTTCAAGCACGCCGAGCCGCTCCAAATTTTGCAGTCCCACTCGACCGGGTCGACCCGCGGCACGGAGGTCTTTGCGTCATTGATCGCGCGCGAGTCCGATTTGATCCAGGCGGGCCAGCGGTCGATCCTGGGCGACGCGCTCCCGCCCGATACATTGCGGAGCCTCGTGCGGTCGCCGGTGCCGCGACGGCGGTCCGTCCAAAGTCCCCTACGGCCCCGCAGAAGCGTGACCCCGGGGCGCTACTAAGAACAAAAACTTATGCGCTCCGCATGATGGTCAGGAACTCCTCCTGGCTGATCTCGCCGTCCTGGTCCCGGTCGAACTCCTCGATCATGGCCTGGAGTTCTTCATCGGCTAAATCTTCCCCAAGTTCGGAAGCGACGTGGCGCATGTTCTTCAGCGTGATCTTCCCGGAACCGTCGTGGTCGAAGAGCTGGAAGGCTTTGAGAATCTCCTCCTCCGGGTCCCTTCCTGAATACTTCTCGGCCATGATCTGGGCGTACAGCGAGAAGTCCACGTGGCCCTCGTTCCCCGGTTCGATGTCGTGGATGCACTTGATCACGTCCCGCTTCTTCACCTGGAAGCCGAGCGCGTGCATGAGGACCTTGAGTTCGTGGATGTTGAGCTTGCCGCTCTTCTCGTGGTCGAAGAGGTCGAAGGCCTCCTTAAGCTCGGCCTGCTCCCGCTCGTTTAACGTTTTGCCGGGCATCCTGTGATGCCGCGGCTCTGCTCTGTAGTTTGAGCAGCTAACCGCTGCCTTGGCTTTTGGACTGCTCGACGCGCGCTGAGCGCCGCTGCTGCGTCGAACGCGTGGGCTCGGGCGTCTACCGCGGTACTGCGATGAGTGCAGGTGCGCCTGATGAGCCTTCTGGCATCAACGCTCGAGCCTCGAGCTCGGTTTTTGGTTGCGGCCGGGGTTTCCTGCCGGGTTTTGCTGGTGGCTACCCTTGTAGAGGGGTATTTTCATGCAGGGGACGGTGAACGTTTCTCCTCTTCCGGTATATACATGGGCTAGGGTAAATGTATTAAGAAACAAGTTACGTCCGCGTTTCGCGGGCGCGGAGCGCTGATCGAGCCTTGAGCAGCTCGCTCCCAATCCCTTCTGTGATAGGGTGCGAATTGCCGAGGACACGCCGCGCGATTCGTTCCGTCTCCTCGAGATTCGCCACCGCCTCGCGGAGATCGCCGAGCGTGGCACCGGCGTCCTTGTAGAGCGCCTCCGCTTAAGCCCACCTCAGCTTTAGCGTGAGATCATTGCGTTCTCCTATAACGCGCCGCGCCACGGGTAACACTATGAGCAGCAGGGACTTGGTTTCTTCGAAGTGCTGTAGACTAAGAAGGCAATTCGCGTAGTTGCTGGCTGAGATGACGGTGGTCATATTTTCTTCGCCACAGACCTTCAAACTACCAAAGTAGACGTCTCGCCGCAGGCATAGGGCCGGTTCAATCCGTCCTAGCGCTTCATACGTACACGCGAGATTTCCTTGCACGGAGAGCAGGTCAAGTTCTGATGCGCCAAGGCGCCGCATCATAGCAAACTCGGCCTCTTGCACGGACAACGCGTCCTCGTCGTGGTCTGCAGCGGATAAATCGTTCCCAAGCTTTTTCATCGCTAACTGCCGAACTTGATCCGTCTCCAGCCGCCCCACGTACGTCTTCCAGCACGCCCACCCGAGAGCACAATACGCGACGCCGTGGTGCAGTTGCTCACACAGGCCGCACGTGTGCCACCGTGCCCATCTCTCATTTCTCACATCGACATCAGACTTGTTATCCTCGGCCTCCTTCCTCAAAATCTTCGCCTGCTCCGCCAGGCACGACACGTTGTACATTTTTGGCATGGCATACAAATACGGAGATCTCGGCATCAAAACGGGGTTTTCATACATCCAAATGCAGCACGGCGCGGTTTAAGCATTCATGCGCGTCTCGGAGGCTGAGAAGACTCAGTACTGCGCTTTGTGTACACCGCAAGGGCGAAGAGACGCCCCCATAGCAGTTTCCGATCATCGTATCCTCCCTTGAAAGATGATCGCGCGGCCTCACGCGGCGCCGGGACGCGCGACACAAATTGACGGTAGCGCCTTCGCGCGGCCGCCGCCTCGCCCGGCATCATAACTCGACGGGAGCGCCCTTCGCGTGAACCGGGGCGACGTGACGACGTCTCGCAGGTTCGGAACGCTACACACAGCACTGTACATAGAGCATGGGTTATAACGTCGGTATCCAGCGTCAGAAGATGCGCGACTACGAGAAGGCGACGGCCTCCGCGACCGAGGACAAGCCCGCGCCGCGCGAGACAAAGTCGCGTGCGCCGTCGTTCCGCCGGGAGGCCTTCCGGCGCAAGCGAGATGCCCCAAGCGCAAGGTGACCTGGCCGCTTGCAGTAAGCACATCTTACTACGCCATCGACGCGACAGCTAGATAGAAAACACACTAACTTAGTTCCGTGATGGGCTGGTGCCGCTGGATCTCGTCCGCGATGAAGCTGAAGAGCTCGGACGACACGGACGTCTTGTACGGCGTCGGGTTCAGCGGCCGCAGGACGTCCTCGCGCACCTCGCCGAGCTGGCGCTGGCAGTAGGCCTTGAGCTCGCGCAGGTTCTCCGCCGCGCCGACGCGCCGGCCCTTCGCGAAGACCGGCCGGTGGAGCTCAAGGACGCGGCTCGGCGTCACGTACGCGCGCTTCGAGGCGTCGAAGGGGTGCCGGCACAGGACGCGCTCGCCCACCTCGGGCGCGGCGTGCGCGGCCGGCACAAGGAGATCGAGCAGCATCTGGCCCCGCGCGCTGATGAGTCGGTAGCAGGCCTTGGCGCCCGGGAGCGTTGTCTTGCCCGGCTCCTGGCTGAGCTTGAGGCCTGCGTATAGGGCGGCGTGAGTTTCGCGCGCCCCGACGGCGTCGGCGACGCGTCGCATCGATGGCGTGGAGGTGACCCTCCAAAGCTGAAGACCGGACGCGGAAGCACACAGGGCTCGCCGGCGATCTCCACGAGCTTGTAGACGCAGCCCAGCGCGGGTTGCGCCTGGCACGTGACTAAATGGGTGCCGATGCCGTACGCGTCGACCTTGGCGCCCTGGTCCCGTAATGATAATAAAACGCCTTCGTTGATGTCGTTCGAGGCCACGACGTAGCACTGGCGCAATGAACTTGCTAACGCGCCTCGGCCCGCACCGTGGGCGCCCGCGTCCAACACGTCCGCGGTCTCATCAAATAGAAGGCGCGCTTGTTTTGATAAATACGCAAGATCCCCGGAGTCGATGCGCACGCCCTTGGCCGCAAAGCCCGCCTCGGCTAGGGCTAGAGCGACCGTCACGAAGTTCCGTAGACCCGTGTCGAGCACGGAATACGTGTCCACGAGCGCGACGAAGGTCGTCGGGTTGGCCAGGGCATACGCCACAAACGCGGCGAACTCCCCTTCATGTAACACGGCGCTCTCCTCGTAGCCCAGCTCGGTGCGCCATCTCAGAGCACTTTCCGCAATATCCACACCATTTAGTACACAATCGTCGGGCAAGTCACTACGCGACCGGTGCGCCTGCACGTACGAGTGGCCGTGCGTGCCCACCACGGGCAGGCTTCGAAAGATCTTGCCCGCCAGGACATTCGACGTGCCGTCAAAACCGCCCACGAACGCATAGCGCGAGGCCGACACGCCGCCGTCCGGGCCCTGCGCCCTTCTTAACCCGAACTCGAGCAAGCGGCAGTCGGGGCCCGCCGCCAGACGCATGCGGGCTGCGTTCGTCGTAACTAGCGACGCGAAGTTGACCAGGTTCAACAGCGTCGTTTCAAGGAGCTGCGCGATGCCCAGCGGGCCGTGGACGCGCAATAGAGGGCACTTGGGGAAGACCACTGTTCCTTCTCGCACCGCGTACACTTGCACCGCGGAGGCATCTAGATATCTTAACCACTCGAAGAATCCTTGTTCTGCTCTTGGCAAAAGTGTCTTCAAGTACGCGATGTCGTCGTCCGTCACATGAAAGGATTCTAAATAGCGGATGCATTCGTCGAGCCCGGCAAACACCGTAAATTCGCCGCCAAACGGGTTCTGCCGGAAGTAGAGCTCGAAGACGGCGTCTACGTTATGTCGGTCGTGGCGCCAGTAGCTGTAGGCCATGGAGATCTGGTAGAAGTCCGTCAGTAAGGGCCCGACGAGGGCGTTCGTCGGTTTTTTGCTGGGGTCGTCCATGGCTGCCATCTCTTGTTTCCTAGTGAGCTTTACAGCTGTTGCGCTGCAGTCGAACGGTGAGGGAGCTCAGAACTGCGTCGTCCGCGTCGCACGTGTGTCTGTCGCCTACTGTTGGGGCTGGGCCCTAATGCTGCCGAACGTGCGGGTTTTAATTTGGTCGAAACGGGTTTCGATATTAAGTCCCCCCCTTCTTCCGATACGCAACCATCTCCGCGGAGAATTCCGGCGCCGGCCGCGCGGCGAACGAGTCGACGGCCTTGGCCAGCGCGGGCTCGGCCTGTTTCCATCGCGCGGCCGTGCTCCCAGCCACCAGTATGAAAACGTCGTCGCCGACCTGGATCGCGCGCGCCCGCACGCGCTTCGTCACCTCGCGCATCGCCGGCGTCAAGGCCACGAACGTGTATTCGAATATTTCATCGCCCGGGGCCAGAGGCTGGGACTCTTTGAGCCGCACGTCGGACGGCGCGCCGTACGAGCCGTATTTCCCGTCGGCGGTGAAGACTTTTTGGGAGACGACTGCCTTTAACGCGCCCTTGGCCGGCGCGACGAGGACGTAGGCGCCGTCGCCGGTCTGGTAGTCGCGCGAGACCAGACCGGGCGTCGTGGGAAACGGAGCATTGAAGGACACGTCGACCGGCAGGCCTCTGCGGCCCGCGAGGCGCGCCGCGACGGGTCCCGCGGGCGTCGTCTTCGGCCGCTCGTCGTCGACGGCGCCGGCCGCGGTTTTCACGCCCGTATTCGGTTTGGTTTTGGTGAGGCCGCCCGCACCTCCTTCAAAGACGATGCCGCTCTGGTAGGACTTGGCGTGGGTGGCGGTGGCGTGGAACGCGGCGATCGACGCGATGGACGCGACGGCCCGGCGGCAGGCGTGGTGCTTTGGTCGTGTTTCCGGGCTCAGGCAGGCGCAGCGCAGCACGGCTGCGGACCAGATGTGGACTCGCATTTTTGCAGCTAATGGCACTGCAGTGCTGTACAGGCTGTAGGTGGTCTTTGGCGGCAAACCGGTGCTATAACTCGACGCGCACGATATATTGAAATGCCCTCTGTTGGCTGCGCACCTCTGAACCGATCGATGTGGCCGATGGAGGAACAAACAAACGCGGGCGGAAAAACCCGTCCACCTCCACGCCATCGACGCGACACGCCGCGGACAACCCGTAGACGCAGCAAGCCGACTCGCAGGACGGGTCCTTTCGGTTACGTTCTTAACACAAGCTACAGCAAGTCGTCGTCCGACTCGTCGTCGTCGGCCGGCGCGGCCCTCATGGGCCCCGGCACCGCAGGAACAGCAACAGGCGCGTCAGCCGGCGCGGCGGCGGCGAACACGTCCGGCCCGAAGTCGTCGTCGACGGGCGCGGGCGGCGCGGGCGCGGCGCGCGGCGCCGGCGCGGGCGGCATGGGCGCGTCAAGCGCGGGAATGACCGGCGCGACGGCGGGCCCCAGGCCCTGCTCCGCCGCGGGCGGGTCCCAGTCGTGGAGCCGCCGGCGCCACGCGCGGATCATGCCGTCGAATTGGCGCTTCGAGTACTTGCCCGTCGGGTCCGGCGTCGGCGGGTGCTCCCGCGGGTGTCGCCGCGTCTCCTTGGGCACGAGCTTCAGGTAGCGCTCGTACCCCAAGGTGTTCTTGCCGTACCCGATCTCCTTGCGCCGCTGGGACAGGCGCCGCGGGTCCGTCTCCCGCTCGTTGTGTTGCATGGTCGGCTTGTAGGAGTCCCGGTCCGGCTGGCGCTGGTGCCGCCTATCATTGCGCGGCGGCGCGCGCTCGTGCGAGCGGCTGCGCGAGCGCTGGCGGCGCATGGGCTGGCGGTCGATGCGGTAGGGCGGCTCCATGTGTTTTTAGTCTTGATCGGTGCTTGGTCTGGTGTGCAGCACGTGTGCGGGCTGCGGAAGGCTGCGCAGAGATCAAGCACGCAATTATTCTGGTGCCGTACGTGGCTGTGACTCCGGTGCCAAAAATCAAATAGCTTGAAAACCCGTACTGAAAACCCGTACAAATCGTCGCGCTGGACGATCCCACCGTCGAGATACTGGCTGTAGCTTCAAGATCTATATACTTTAGAACCACAATACCCCTTCTGTGGGCAATGCTGGCACCGGCGGCGGGGGCGTCGCCGGCCGCCGTCGGCAAAAGCACGTCGGCGCGTCGCAGAAGAGTGGCGGCTTGCGCGCCAGCCGCCGCGGCGCGCGCGAGGAGACGTTCGCGCGCCACTCGGTGTCGCCCTCGAGCGGCGCGCCGTCGGAGCGGTCCTCGGCGCTGAGGCGGACGCCGGCCTGAGGCACTTTGATGGGCACGCTCCCCGCCTCCACGCCGTCGACCGCGAACGCGACAGAGCCGCGGACGGCGTCCACCTCCACGTCGACCGCAATCGGTCGACGGATGGCCCAGCACCCATCTAATGCGGGGACGTGCTGCCGGTTGATCGTCGCGTACGTGCGAGGGACAACGTAGTGCGCTTCGTCATCCTCATCGTACGCCCACCACAGGCGGAGCTCGGCGCCGCCCGCCCGGAAGCACGCGCTGTCGTCGACGCACGTGTACTCCAGCCGGACGCGCGCCACGGCGTGCCTCGGCGTGATCGGTCGTGCCACGGAGACGGCGACGAAACCGAGCTGATGCCCTGATATAGACCAGCCGATCTCTTTGCGGTCGACGCCCATGCGGTGCGGGCCTGCGAGGAAATCAACCGGTTAGTTCGGTCCTTCGTGAGCCTCCACGCCATCGAGCGAGTGGTATCCACACAGATGCGGGCCGTTGGGGTCGGCGAAGGTCGCGTCAAATTTAGGGTGCCACGCCAGCGACGCGGCGTGGCGTAGCAGGACGACCGGGAGGCGCCGCAGCGGTGAGCGCGCGCCCAGGCGCGGATGGCCGCCCATCATGAAGGCGATGACCGCATCGCTCGTCACCAGCGTCCGCTGGAGCGCGAGCTCTTGTGCGGTGGGTTGTGGCATTTTGGTTGCAGCCTTCAGGGGGCCACCACGTCGCGCAGCGGTCGTCGGAGGCTCGCACGCAGCGTTTTGGTGTGATCAGAGGAGCTTCCAACCAAAGTTTAATCGGCAGGGGGCTTTGCGGCGTTCCTTGACCCGGGTCATCTCCTTCTTTGACCCGGGGTCACTTCTTATTTATTTAGCAAGGTTCGGCCGATCATCGTCGTCGACTTCAGGTCTCTTTTGAGTGCCAACCATCCGATTCACGCATTCCATAGATGTGTGCGAAAAATGGTGTAGGCGGTCAGCATATGTGCCTCTCAATATGTATCTTTTCGATAACTTCGATAATATATAATTAAGATCACGCACGTGACTCGGGTTCGAGTCCCGATATCGGAAGTGTAGACATTTTTTTTATTGCGCGCGGGGGCATCGCCATGGACCTCTCGTCACTCTCCGCGTAAAATTAGCTCAAACGGACACAACCCCTACCGAAAAACACCCACGCGGGACAAGTCGTCCACCCTTCGTCCCCTGACCAACACTAGAGACCCTTTTACTTCACTACAAAACCAACAGAAACCCCCACTACAACCCCTCCTCCCCTGGCCCCAAACCAGAACGAGCCGCCCGCCGAGTAGGACGAGAAGCACGCCGTCTAAAATACCCCACCAGCCGCTTCTCCAGCACTTCGGGGCACTCGCACGGGTCCGCGGAACATGCCTCGGTCCGGTGTTTCAGGGGCGTCTCGTAGCAGTCGCGCGCCATCAGCGCGCACTTCCGCGCGGACGGTGCGCGGCCCTCGCACAGGGCTTCTTTCTTCGGAAGCGTCGACGAGGGCCGCACGCCGCAGACGCGGACGTACTCGAGGTCTGTATTCCGCAGCAGGCGCGCGTGGTGCTTTTTTCGCTTGTGGCCGTACCTGCGCGTAGAACGTCACGTCGATGTCGTCACGGCGGGGTAGGACGCACCACGCCATCGCCGCGACCGCGATCACGGGAAAAACATGCTCCACACCGACGCAAACGGCAGCGCCTCCAGCAACAGCCCCCTCGGCGCGAGCCAGGGCGCATTGACCAAATGCGCGCCGTGGACGCTCACGAGGACATCGCTCTCCGCGAAACGTCTCAGTTGGTCGCAGAACCCGCCCGGGTTGGCGTTCTCGATGTAGACCGTCTCGAACACGACCGCGACGCCGGCGGCCCGCGCGGCTCTGGAAATAACACCCTTCAGCTCGTCTACGTCCCGCAGATTGCGCTTAACGTCGCCGCCGCCGCAGACCTCGGTCCGCCGCTTCGCGCCGACCACGTGAGTCGTGGAGTCACGCCTCTGCAGAATCCGCACGACGAGCGCGCTCTGCGACGTGTTGTGGAGGTTGCAGTGCCGGTACGCGCGTTTTCGCGCTTCGCCGTGGACCTTTACGGAGGGCCACTGGGGCCGCCTGTGTTGAAATCAAACAGTGAGTTGGGTTCTCGCCGACGGCGCGGCCGTGCTGGCCAAGTTGAGTAGACGCGCATCGCCACGCCAGCGAACAGCAGGCATCACGTCGATGGCGTGGATGGGAGGTGGACGCAATGATCCAGCACGCCTTGATATTTTATTTTCGCACGGGGCGCCGCTTGTACTCCGGCCGCCAGATTTTCGCGCTCTTCGCGCACGCTATCGGCGCCTCCGCATCTTCGCCGCTCGCCACTTCGACGTCGGGCAGCGTCGCCTTGAGCACTGCGCGTGACCACGGCAAAATAGGCCACGGCCAATACACCGCGCGCGGCTCATTTCGCAACCCGGCCGCCACGAGGCGGTAGACCAGCTCCTCGCCCTGGTGGCCGACGTTGTCCCGGACTCGGCCCGTCACCGGCTTGACGGTCCAGCACTCGCGCGAGGCGGCGCTCGCGCTTGTGAGGATGATTGCGAGGGACCTCATCTAGCTGATCGCATCGATGGCGTTTGAGGTGCAGCGATCCGCAGCTGGTGCCCAAGGTTCTTCAGTACGCCATCCGGGCAGCCCCGTGATCACGCATGTGCTGCTCGCGGCCCCGTCCGAACCAAAAAACACACTGATAAAACCCGTTTTGCCTAAAGAAAGCTAATACACATAAAAAGAAACTGTCTCGGCTTTTGCGAAACTAGCACTAAAACCACCTACAACGTGCTCAACCAATAGGGAAAGATGATCACAAATTGCGCCGCCTGCGCCGCGCCACTGGCCCACGACGCCCCGAAATGTGTGAGGTGCAAAACAAGGTACTGCAACGCCACCTGCCAACACGACCACTGGCGCGGGCACGAGCAGGACTGCGAGCTAATTCACCGCGGCGGTAACGCGGAACAATACCACGCCGACAAGAACTACAAGGAGGCCGTGAAGGTCGTGGCCGAGGCGTGCGCGGAGGACACGGCAGGCCAGACCTGCTGGATCTGCTTTGACGGCGGCTCGGAGGAAGGCCTCGTGCGTGGGTGCGCGTGCCGCAGGGCGGCGGGCTTCGCGCATGCGTCTTGCTTGGCGCGGCAGGCGCAGGTCGGGGTCGCGGAGGCCGAGGACTCTGAGGAGGAGGACAATTTGAACGAGGAGGTGTTTGATGAGAGGTGGACACGGTGGCACACGTGCGGTCTGTGCGAGAAAAAGTACCACGGCGTCGTTAAATGCGCGCTTGGGTGGGCGTGTTGGAAGACGTACTTGGGGCGACCGGAGTCTGACTGGTCTCGTGGAGCCGCGATGACGCAGCTTGGAAACGGTATCTCCAATGCAGAACACAACAAGGACGCGTTGAATGTGAGAGAGGCCGAGTTGTCTATGCTGCTGCGCGTTGGCGCGTCAAAAGACAGATTGCTCGCCGTGCAGGGCAATCTTGCCACTACGTATCATTCGCTCGGACGGCTTGAAGAGGCATTTCGTCTACGGCGAGGCGTGTACTCTGGAAATTTGAAGCTTTACGGCGAAGAACATGAAGAAACCCTCTCAGCAGCCAATAACTACGCGTTAGCCCTTGCAAAGCTACAGCGCTCCGAAGAAGTCAAGTCGCTACTGCGCAAAACGATTCCCGTGGCGCGACGCGTTCTTGGAGAGGACAGTACAACTACGCTCGTAATGAGGCGAGCTTACGCATACACGCTCTACGAATCGTATAGGGACACCGGCACCACGGTCCAGTCGCGGCTCGACGATCTCCGCGAGGCATTGGTGACGTTATCGGACTCGTCACTGATCGCACAGCGCGTGCTGGGAGGCGCGCACCCGCTCACGGTGGATATTGAGAACAGATTGGGAACTGTGCGAGCAGTCCACCACGCAATTCTCCGCTTCCTCGAAACGCCCCCGCCGGGGGGCTCTACCTGGCGTAATCATAGTTCACTCTTACAACCCCTTCAGAAGGAGGAACACACGCGCCGCTCCCAACTCAGGAGAAGTCCAGCTCCGCCCACGGCTCCTTGGAGTAGCAGTACAGGAACGCGGCCTCCTTGAGCGCGTCCAGCGAACTGAACGTGTCGAGGTCGTGCACGCAGGCCGAGCGGCCCTTGATCTCGCGGTCGTAGGCCACGCGCGCCGCCGGATAATCGGCCGCCTCCAGGAGAGACGCGGGGTTCGAGGCCGGGATGAAGATGGGCGCGCCGCCGTCGTCCCGGTACAGCCCCACGAGGTTCTTGGCGCCGTCGTAGGCCGGGTAGCCCAGCGAGGTCGTGCCGCGCGCGGGCCGGAAGCGCTTCGCGAGGATGACGCGCACGCGCGGCTCCTCGGTCAGGCTCTCCGGCGTCGCGGTGAAGGGCGGCAGGACCCCGGAGTCGTCGTGCCCGCTCCCGTCGCCCATCGGCCCGCCCGTGTACAGGGAGGAGATGCTCCGCGCGACCATGGGCGGCTGGAGCCCCGCGCTCAGGCCGATCTCGTCCGCGCCCGGGAAGGCCGCGAGGGCGCCGCGCTCCGCGGCGTCCAGGGCGTCGAGGGCCATGGCCGCCGACGTGCGCGCCCGGAGCATGGGCGGCGGGTGGATGGGCACGGACCGCGGCGCGTTGATCGTGACCTTGCGCTTCTTCTTGGAGGCCGAGCCGGCGTCGAGGTGCGGGGCCACGTCGCTCTCGAAGCGGCGCTCGAGCTTGGCAATCAACGCATTAGGATTGGAGAGCTCCTGCATGCCTGGGTCCCACTTCATTTCATCTAAACCTTCCATGACGGCCTCGATCCAGCCGGCCACGCCCGGCGCGTGCGCGAAGGAGTTCGTCGTCGTCACCGGCGGAGGACTTCTTGAGCGCGGCGGCGAGCTCGAGGCCGGGGCGCGCCGCCTCTTATAGCGCTTCGAGCGCACGTTGACTACTCTCGTGACGGCCAGGGCCACGTCGCAGTCCGTCGGGGACCCGTCGATGTCGGGGCCCACTTCAATCTTGAAGGACTGGCCCTGGTGGTTCTTGGAGACGTCCTCCACCCGCGCTTTGATGGCGAGGGAGCCTCTGTTTAACTTCAAAGTAGCCTTCCCATCTTGAGAATCGGTCCACACGCGCAGCACGTTCTGGTTCGTGACGGGAACGTTGGAATCCGCGTATCTTAATAAACACTTCAGGCGCACGGGTCTATCTTTAATCTTCACGCCCTTGCCGTCCTCCAGCGAGATCCTCAACAAAATGCACTTCTCCCGGCCGCCCTCGTCTTTGTACCAGACGGCCGCGGCATCCTTCATTTTTCGCGTCTCCGCCTCGTCGTGGTCCAAGATGCCTCCGTCCTCGATCACCAGCTTGTACCGCATGACTCGGAGGGGCTCGGACCACACTTCCACCTTGGCGCCGTTCTTTAATTTACCAGAAGCTTTTACGACGAACCGCCTATTGTCCAACTCCATGCTCGACTTGGTGATGTGCAGCTTCACGGCGCACATGCCGTACTTCCCGATCTTGGCCTTCTGGCCGCCCTCCACCTCGAACACGGCCTTGGGCGCCTGCTTGTCCTTCTCTTCGTAGTAGAGTTCGAGGGACAGAGGGACTTCGATGCCCCCGTGGATCTCGTGGTCCGCGTCTATCAAACTCAGGTGCACGGGGAAGTACTCGCCGACGAAGGGGTGGTCCGGCGGCGGCGTCGCGAAGGCGAGGGAGAAGGCCATGGTGTTGCGCGTCGTGAAAGGCTTCCACCTGTTCCTGTTGCGTCTGGGCGCGCTGGGCCGCGGCGGTGCACCACGAGCGCTGGAGTGCGTGTCTTGCGCTGTGAGAGCGCGCTGCACTGGCCAAATCTCGCTGCGCAGCGCTTTTGGTGGGCTGCGGCGCGTCGGATTTAAGCTTTTGCGAGAGCCAATTAATTCAGGTTTTGGTTTTTGGTCTTTACGCACCAGGAAGCCGCACAATAGAGTCCTCAAGCGCAAGTCCAGCGCTCTTCTCCCTTCTTAGGCGGCTCCAGCGTTCGTGCGCTATAAGGTTTCCAGGCGCGGCCCGCGGTCCGCACTTGAGCACCGCCGCCGATTCCCTGCGAATGTCACCGGGCGAGCTGTAATTTAGACAAGGAACGTAAATAAATATGACCGCATGTGCCTTAGTCCCATACCCGCCTAGACCGTATAGTTGTCGGCCGTGAACTTGGCCACCTTCTGCGAGACGACGCCGCCGGTCGCCTTGAAGTCGGCCCAGGCCTGGTAGTGGGGGAGGGTCTTGTGCACGGCTAGGGCCGCGTCGTCCTTGTAGATCTCGTAGAAGGACCACGTGTTCGGGTTTTCGGAATCTTTGAGCAAGTCAAACCGCAAGCAGCCCTCCTCCTCCCGCGAGCCCGCGGCGTCGACCTTCAGGGCCTCGAGGAACGCGGGCACGCGCGCCTCCTCGATCTCGACGGTCACGAAGACGCCGATCGGTGCCGCGCTCATCTTCGAAAAGGCGCGCTTCTGCACCGCCACGGGAGCGAAGGCGCGCGCGCCGGCGATGAGCGTGCCGGTCCGCACGAAGGCCTTGAGGAGCATCGGGGCCTGCGAGGACGCGCCGGCGTGAGCTGCGCGCGCGCGCGACAAGGTCTTGAGTATGGGTCTGCGGCGGCGGCGCGCGCCGACGGTGCGAGTTGTGCGTGCGACGGCGTGGTGTGATGCATGCGTGCGGTGGCATGAGGCTGGCTGCTTGCACAGGCTCACAGCAGGGCTCTCCAAGGGCTCTCGTCCAGCGGTGCGGGCGTCAACTTCTTGGCAGCGTGTAATAAATGATGAATCGACGGCTACGACGCTGGAGCGTGCAGCGCGACGACGCTGCTGTGCTCTGCGACTGGCTCTTGCAAAAAAAATGCGTGCCGGGTTCGGGTTCGGGTTCGGGTTTTATGTACGGGTTTCTTGCGCCGCGCCTTACCAAAACGCGCGCGCTACTTTGCTGGACGCCACTGACAAGATTGGACACTGACAAGATTGGCGATCCGTGAGTCTATAAAAAAAAGAACTCCAAAGGCGCTGCGTGTACCGCGCAAAACTGCTTTCACCTGTTGGAGCACAGCCAACAAGCTCTCTAAGCAGCGCGCCGATCAGCGACGCCACACCCTGCACACGCGAAGCATCTCTACGCAGCGCGCGACGCGACGCGCCAACAAAGCGGGCATCAACGCCATCGCGCGACGACGATGATCGCCTTCGAGGACACGGTCGTCGACCGGGAGTCGGAGCTCGACTGGGAGACATTGGTAACATCAACGACGGCCGTGGCGAACGAGCCGGCGCCCGTGCCCGGTGCGGTGTCGAGCGGCGTGCCTATTGTAAACGCCATTGGACGAGGAGCGGCCGCGGTGGGCGGCGCGGCGTGGCAGAGCCAGGTCACGTTCGGCACGATGGCGCGGCCCGTGAACCCGAACCAGCCCCAGCAGGCCGACGGCCGGGAAGGCAAACTGTTTCTGGGGGGCATCACCTGGGCCACGGACGAGGACGCCATCCGCGAGTACTTCGGGCGGTTCGGGGAGGTCACGGACGCGGCCGTGATGAGGAATAAAACCACAGGAGTGTCTCGGGGCTTCGGCTTCGTCACTTTTAGGGAAGCGGCCACGGCGGATCAAGTCATCGCCGGCATGCATAATATCGACGGCCGCCGCATCGACATCAAGCCCGCCGTGCCCCAGGGCAACGCGCCGCCGCCCATGGTGAACACGGCGGACGGCGCCCTCGACGGGCGGGGACCGCCGCAGATGGCCCAAGCGCCGCCCATGGCGCCTTTGTCCCTAGGCAAGGCGCCGGGCGCGGAGTACGGCCGCGGCGGCCAGGCCATGCGCAAGTTCTTCGTGGGCGGGCTGCCGTCGTCACTAGGCGACGTGGACTTCCGGGTGCACTTCGAGCGCTTCGGGCCCGTGTCCGACGCCGTGGTCATGGTCGACCGCGCGACGCAGCGGTCGCGGGGCTTCGGCTTCGTGACGTTTGTCGAGGAGAGCTCGGCGCGGGCCTGCGCCGCGACGCGGCACGAATTGCACGGCAAGTTCGTGGACGTGAAGGGCGCGCAGCCCGGGCCGAACGAGGGCGGCGCGCAACCGCCATCGCTGCCCTCCGTGCCGCCGGCGGGCGGGGGCTTGGGCGGGCAGTACGGCGCGCCGACGGGCGGCGGCTACGGCGCGCCGGCCGGGGGCGGCTACGGCGCGCCGCCGTTCCGGCCGTACTAGTCTCTGCGCGCCGCGGCGCGAATTTAAGATAGTCTAGGAAGCGTAGAAAACAAAATTATCATCTATCTCTACTTAATATTCGTATTCCGCCGCAGCAGCGGGATCCTGCTCCTCGAGCGCCCCAAGTTGTTGGCGGCGCCGGTCCGCTAGTTGGTACTTGTCGACATAGGCGGCGATGGGCTCTAGCGAAACACCCATGGCGCCCTGGAAGGTGAGCGACTTAACTGGAAGACATCCCCGGATTATGGCTTGTGCCCCTCTGTCCGCGAGCCCGGTACAAAACGCGGCACTGAGCTTGACGAGTGCCGGGCAAAAAGCACCAAGCGCCTCAAGTGCCGCGTCCGAAATCGCACCTCGTGCGTAATCGATATTGATACTCTTGAGCTTTGGACATCCCTCGGCAATGGTCCGAATTCCCTCGTCTGTAAAATCGTAACCACCGACAGAGAGCCTCGTGAGGAAGGGGCAACCTCGACTGATAGCTATGAATGACTCGTCACCGACATGCTCGCAAAACATGCACAAGATCTCTTTTAGTTTGGCACAACCGGTGCCGAGCGGAGCGAGCGATTTGATGTTCTTGCAGCTTCCAATCGAGATCCGGCGAAGGTTCGGGCAACTTCTCGCGAGGGCCACAGGCGTCGCGCATGTGAGTCGGTAGCTAGCCACGCTAAGTGATGCGAGGGCCGGGCACTGGCTGGCAACGATTTCCACGGACGCGTCGCTCAGGTCGACGAGCTTGCTTAGGTCGAGAGACTGCAGCAAGCGGAGCGACGACGTCTTGCGGAGATATGCTCTGAAGAAAAGGGGGTCGCCCAGTCCATGGCCGTTGTTCAGCGCAAGCCGTCGAGCCAATGGCAGCTGAAAGACATTGATCGAATAGCAACGACGGTGCGGCACATCCAAGTCAAAACGCACCCAGAGTTGGGGCGCCCGCGTCGCGTCGTGGGCGGCCCGTGACACGCCTTCGCACCGCGCCAGGTCGACGGAGCCGAGGAAGGAGAGCGGAGACGCGCACGGGCTGAGCGCGATTTTGAGCCGCGGGAAAAACGAGGCCGCGGCGTCCGTCTTGCGCGCCACCTTCCCGGCCCTTGGGGCGTCGAGTGCTGATGCCATCGATTTAGTCTAGCAGCAGCCTGTGCAGTGCTGCTTGACTGAGTGGCCGAGGCGCGCTGGATGCGCGTTATAGTTCGTGTGCGCAGCCAAGTCGATCAATGCGACTGCAAACGTGCGCAATATCGCAGGACAGCCCCGCGCTTGACCCGGCTCTAGCTTGCTGACCAGCTTTGCGCGCGACCCGGAGCTACGTGCGGGTATTGATACTGTAATCAACTCCCGGGCGGCACGCTGGCCCTGGACAACGACGTGGCGCTGATGATCACCCACGTCGACGCGTTGTTTGCTATTTTCGACGCCATGCGGCAACAAAGCAAAGCCTACGGCTTCGGGTTGGACGGCCCGCGCGTGCCCGAGGAGCACCGGGAGGCGGGCGTCCCGGGCGACTTCTGCGAGCGCAACTCCGGCCTCGTCTTCTTCGGCGATGCCGTCGCGTCCAAGGAGATGACCCGGGCCTGGCGCGAGGAGATGCGGTCCCGGCCGACCGCGGACGGCCACGACCAGGGGCCCCTGCGGCGGGTCTTGTGGACGCGGCGGGCGGCGCTCTTCGACCTCGCCCCGGGCGTTCAGTGCCGGCGGTGCACCAAACGCTACGGCGTCGACCCCTGCGGCTACCTCGCGTGGCACAGTCACCGCGGCAAGCGGCTCCAGGTCTTCTCGAACCGCACCCTCGCCTGCGGCTTCCGCGACGACCGGCTCGCGGTGAGCGCATAACGCCGCGCGCCGCCGCCCGCTAGCGCTGGTGGGACGCGTCGGGCCCTTGCCATAATAATATTTCAAAGTCCAAGGTAGTGACAATTGTAGTGACCCACGCGCCGGAAGGTACGGACAACAAAAACTTACACATCAAACGCCACCACGACCCCCTCCGCGCCGCCGACGACGAGCACGCCGTCGCCGAGCGCGACGGACGCAACACTAGTCTCGTACGCCTCGACGCGCCGGCGCGGCGCGAGCGTCGCCGCGTCCAGGAGCCAGACGGCGCCGTCGGCCAGGCCGACGGCGAGCATCCCCCCGGAGGAGGCAAACGCCCCGAGTTTCGCCGGCGCCTCCCACTCGACGGCCTCCGACGCCAGCGTCCCCCAGCGCCGCACGGTGGACGCATCGCAGGCTATAAAACCGTCTCCATAGACCGCGACGCCGACGGCCCGGCCCAATAGCGCGCCCGGCAGCACCTCCATCGACCAGTCATCCACGGACCAGCGCCGCACGCTGCCGTCGACGAGGCCCCCCACTAGATACCTTTCCGAGGCGCCCAAGGCACAGATGTCGTGCCGGCGCCAGGCCTCCTCATTTTGACTCGTCGGGCCCGCGTCGATCGTTTTGAATAGGGCGCCCTCCCTCAGCACGACGGCGGCCTCGCACGCGGCCTGGACCAGAGACCCGTCCTCCAAAATAGTGAGGGCGCGCGCCCAACCCGACAGCGCCGGCCCCGTCCACCCTGATGAGAGGCACTGCGCCCGCCGGTCGAGGCCGCCCGCGTAGACTTCACCGTGGGACGCGGCGAGGGCCATCACCGGCGCCTCGCAGGGCACCGGCGTTTTCACGGGCCGCCCGTCTTGGACGGCAAAGGCCTCGACCGAGGCGTTGAAGGAGGCATAAATCGTGGCCCCACCGATGCACACAGCGCGCACGGGCCGCGCCCGCTCGTCTACAATACGCCACCGACACGTTTCCTCACTTACAGCCACGAGGTCCGCCCGCCGCGAGTAGTCGCCATCAACTCTATTCGCCGCGCCGGCCCAACGGTTCCGGCGCCAGAAGACCTGGGACCAGTCGCCCGGCGTCGCATCAATGTCCGAGACGGACTTCCACGCCAGCCCGGGCAGGTACTTGCGCACGTGCCGCGTCACGAGACCGTGGACCGCATCTCGCAAATGGGGGCCGTGCTCCAGGGCGAACGTGCCGCCCTTTAATACACTTGCTTCGCCGCGCGACACCGGCACCGGGTGCAGGACATGCTCCATGCAGGTGCCTTTTGGCGGGAGGCGCGGGAACACGGTCTCGTCGTACCACCGCATGGTGGCGAAGTGCGTCTGGTCCGCATACCCGCCTTCGAGATCGACTAGCGTCGCGAGGCCCCGTGAGAGACGCTTCGCGTTCGAGAAGGCCGCTTCATCCGGATAGAACCAACTGACGAAGCGCGGCGCGGCGTCGGCGTCGCGGGACAGCAGCACGTAGTCCACGCCGTCCCCGCGGAGGAGGTCGCAGACGTCCTGCACGGGCGGCGCCCGCTGCAGCGCCAGGTCGTGCTGCGTGACGAGCACGACGTCGTCCGCGTCAAGAGCGAGGCTTTCGAAGCCCGCGCGCACGGAGCCCACTAAGTGGCCGAACGTTTCCTGGCGCAGCAGTCTCGTCGCCGGCCGCGCGTCGCAGAGCTTTTGCAGGTCGCACAGGTACGTTTCGTAGGCCTGGTCCTTCTCGACGTATAACGCGCGCCACTTGTCGCCGTCCAGCGGCGATAACGTTTCCGCTTCCTGGGGTGAGGGGAGCGCGTCCGCGATGACCAGCGTCTCGGCGGCGTCGAGGCACTCCAGCGACCGCAGCGTCGCCCGGATCGGGTCGAGGGATGGCGTCCAGTCGGCGATGGAGGTTGTTACGAGGACTGCGCGTAGGAGAGGGTTGTGTAGCATCGCTTGACTGAGCTGCAGCACGGCAGGCACCACTGCAGTGCTTTGCGCTGCGACTGCGCGTCAAGCTGCGGCGTAATAAATGCTTCTAGGAGCTATGCGTGCGCTCTTTAGTTTTTTGCGTCGAGCCGTATTATCTTAAGCCTGCCGCGCGCTGCCTAGAATGGCTCACTTGCATCGAGCACTTGGCTTTTACAGAGAGGCAAAGCTGCAAGAACGCAGCACAGTGCTTCAAACCATGCGAGTTCGAGCATTACTGCTCCTCGCCACTGCGCGCAGCGCACACGGTCTCCTACGCTCGGCGCTCGTGTCGCCGGGCAAGGCCGTCTCGGTCTCGATCGAGTACACTGGTGCGGCGGACGCCGCAGCGATCGCAGAGCTGTCACAGGAACTGCGCAAGTGCAAGAGCGCATCGATCTGGTGCGACAACGTTGATGCTGTCCGCTGTTTCGCCGATGAGCAGGCGACGGCCAAGGGTGATTTCCCCGGACCGCTGCCGGTCGTGTACTGCGGTACGGACCGACTGGCTGCCATCGATGCCGGCGCCGCGGCTGTAGTAGCGAACGCTGGTGATGACGTTGATAGCATAGCACCGATCGTCTGGCGCGTTACCGCCGCTAATGCGGCCGCCGCGGCCGCCGCCGCCAACGCGGACGACGCGTTCCTATTCGACGCAGACGCGACGACCATCCTCCCCGCGCTGCCGAAAAAGGCCATCGTAATAGCCGCGCTCGCCGCTATGCAGGAGGAAGATGCCGAGGTCGACGCGGGCAGAGCGTGTCGCGACGCCGGCGCCGCCGGTGTACTCCTACAAAACGCGTGCGTCGGCGACGAGGAGGATGTCAAATACGCGAGGCACGCCGTGGGGCTTCTCCGGTCGAAGCGGTCGAGTAGCTTTGCCATGGACGGCTTCACAGGAACGACGAACGGACACTTCGGCACAGACTATGGCGGGGCAGATAAGCCCAGGGCCTGGAAACGGCGACAGGTCGCCGCGTAGATACTAAGTATGTTAAGTTTAAGCGTCGTAGCCGCCGCAGTCCCGGATGATGCCCTCTTCGTCGTCGTCGGCGGCGTTCCCGCGGTGGTGGTCCCGCCGGTCGGGCTCCCGGGGCCGCTCGCGCGACCGCGAACGCCGTCGCCGTTCGCGC
>Ga0114994_10000294_pt1 | contig 32071 bp, 21 predicted proteins | sample ArcticOcean_MG_C_9_FD_87043 | JGI IMG/M metagenome (GOLD analysis project Ga0114994, IMG submission 87043) | Marine microbial communities from western Arctic Ocean - ArcticOcean_MG_CB2_152 | ecosystem: Environmental > Aquatic > Marine > Oceanic | place: Arctic Ocean: Canada Basin | collected...
AGTTTCGCGGCAGCATGGGCTCGGGTGGTTTTGAAAAAGTGCTCATCGGAACGCTGGGGCCGAGAGAAACGTTTTTACGTGGGGCGAAGAGGCGAGCGGCGAAGAACAGCGTTCTGACGAGCGGCGCAAAACACACTAGGGGCTAGTGGCGAAAAACCTACTAGGACCTGTGTGCCCCGTACCGTTAACGGTACGGGGCACCACGCCCAAAAAACCGTCGTTCGAAGGAGGCTCCGTCGGCGGCAGGCACGAATCGTCCCACTTGCCCACGTTGGCCAGCATGTTCGCGGCGATGCAGAACAGGAATAACTCCGGGGTGTTCCTCATAATCGGATAAAACGCGTAACTCGTTCCGAGGGCGGCCGGGCGAGCTCGGCGTCTTCTGGGCGCAGCGGCGCCTCCCCGCGGCGGACACGACTTGGATGTAGAGATGGTGCCGGCGTCGGACGCGTCGTCGGCAGTGACACTCACCGGAGCCGTCGTCATCGCTCAGCCTGGAGCCACCGCGAGCGGCACTGCGGCCAAGGTGGGCGATATCTGCCTGGCACTTGTCGTGGATAAGCCGCGCGGCAGTCCATTATTGCTGCTCGACAACGGCGCAGGCCAGGGCAAGCTGCACTACCTAAATTGCGAAACGCGACGATTCCCGGATCTGGACGAACGCATCTATGTTAGAGTATTGGAGATCAATGAAGGTGGAGAACTCAAGTTGTCGACGCAAAACATCGACCAGACGACCGGTTTGTCGACGGTCGTGGTGGACGCGGCGCGCCCGGGCGACCAGCACGTGACCGAATATGGCAGGTCGGAGCCGGGTCGAGCGCGCCTGCGCGAGTTCCTCGATTCCACGGAGTTCCCGGACGCCCTGCTCTCGCTCGTGGTAGTGGCGGCCGTGTCAGAGAAGACCCGTCGGGCGAAATTCAAGTGTTATGGTCTCCGCGACGGGGTGCTCTTGCACAATATTAAAGACGTCGAAAATTATCTGCGCCGCCTGAAAACGACGCTGGCGCCCGAGGCGCAGAAGACGGGCGAGCGAGCCTCTGCGACGGACGCGACGGACGCCGCGCGGCCCGCGCCCCCCACTACGGCTGCGGCGACGAACTTCGCGGTGGCTAAACTCGGAGCGCTCGGCGACTTGATCGTGAAACCGAAAGACTCGGACGTGGAGATCCGAGTGGCGCACACGACGCGCGCCGGCGAAATATTAGGTCTCCAGTGTGCAAGGGTGCAAAGTTGCTTAGCCAACCCATCCCTGGCGGCGGCGCGCGGCATCAGCATCGAGGTGGTGACGGCGACGACCGATTTGAAAGGGCGGAACATCGTACTTGATCCTAAGGGCCTACTTGTTGGGGCGCGCGTGGTGTTCAAAGGGAACGAGGGCGCGCTCGTCTCCTGTGCCGGCCATGGAAAGTGGATTTGTAAAATGGATGTTGGGGACGTGCACAAACTTATGGCGTCGCAGTTTAGCGTGGTCGGCGTGGAGCCGGAGGAAGATAAAGAACCTGTCGCGGACGAGCCGGAGACCGCTCCTTTGGGTACGGACGAGGAGGAGCGCGTCGGGTGGGGTAATCGGGACTTCATGCTGCCGCTGGCCGCCTTGTTAGTAGTCCCACCGTGCGACCTGCGAACAGAGGAAAGGTTCGACGCGATCGTCGCGCGGCACCACGCCGCCATCGTACCGCCCGACCAGACGGAAGGGACGGCAAGAACCCGAGCCGCCGCGGTCCGAGAAGCCGAGGAGAAGGCGCGCCACGCGGCCGGGCGCGCCGCTGTTCGGGAGATCCTCGGACTGGGCCGGTAGACAGCAGATACGTCCTAATCCGCGAGAAATACTATTAGATATACTTCAGTATAGAGGACCGGGGCAGAACAGCTCCCGTTCCCGCCGCGACGTCCAGTCCACGCCCAGCGCCCGCAGGACCCCGCGCACGTCCCGCAGCCCGTGCGCCGCGACGGCCTTGCCGTCGCGCCCGCAGACGTAGTCGCCTTTGACAGCTAAGAGCGTCAGCGCGGACTGGTCCTGGCGCGCGTTGCCGCGGTTCGACCCCTCGGGGCAGACGCACTTCTTGTCCAAAGCGCAGGCGACCCAGGGCCGCGTGATTGCGTCGTAGCGGGCCGAGCCCTTTATGTGGGCGCTGAAGGCGCCGTTGCAGTTCCGGAACTTGGACCAGGGCAGGCCCAGGCGGTCGTTGTTGTCCAGGTACCCCTCGCCTTGCGAACGCAGCTCCTTCACCGTCGCGGCGAAGGTCGCGTCGAGGCCCCAAGCTTGTACACCATAATCGACCTGCTTCTCGTGCGCGAAGCGAACGACGCCCTTACTTGTCTCGTCGCTGAGGAAGCCGCCATTGCGCTTCGTGATGTCTATAATGCTTTTGAGGCGCATCATCACGGTGGCCCCGGAGTCGACCCACATGACCACGGTACCATTGGAGGACTCTTTCAGAACCTCGTCAATAATGGGCGGCTTCCAGGCGTAGCAGTGGAGGTTCGCCACGTGGGGCGGGTACTTTGAAAAGTCGAAGTCCCGATGTTCGATGCCAAACTTCGCCCAGACCTTGGGCACGCCGTCCGCGCAGTGTCCCTTCCCGCCGAGACTGTACGCGACGATGCGCACGGCGAGGCCCTCCGTCGTCGCCTTCTCGTGCATCTGCGCTAAAACCGCGAGATCCCGCGCTCGATACCGATCGTCGGCCGCCGAGACGATCGTCAGTTGTGGCTTCGCGGCCTGCGCGGAAGATCGCGTCGACGGCGTGGATGTGCAAGACACGGAAGGCAACCTTAACGCCGAGCACGCACGGCAGCGCCCGGCGCGGCGGCCGGCGTCGCGGGCGGCGGTGCGAGCCCCTCGTTAGAGTAGAGCCGCTCCCAGTGGTCGAAGTAGGAGCCCGCCCTTACTTTGGGCTCCCAGATGGCCTGGGCGTCGCCGCCGCCGTGGGGCCCGCCCGCGCCGCCGTGCCAGTGGATGCCGAAGGCCCCCGCGTACCACTCGCCGTAGTCTGCATGGAGGGACTGGAACAACCAGTTCCGCGACGCCGGCTCGGGCCATTTTATGGACGGCCGGGACATCTCTCCTGAAATGTGGCCGTCCATGCGCAACCAGAACGGATCCCACGCGGAACAAGGCAGAGCATAAGTAGCCGTGCCGCTCATGCGCATGATTTTCGCGCTCCAAATAGCGTTGCCCCAGCCCCGGCAGCAGCCCTTTCCTTCCAGTTTCCCACCGTGCCGCACGATCTTCAGGCCGTGGCCCTTGCGCAACCCTTGGACGGCGTTGTTGAACTTTTGCTGGTCGAAGGACCACTGGTACACAAAGTGCATGCCATAGAGCGGCCACATGTCCCTTAGTAAAACCTGGTCCGCATCAAAATAAACACCGCCGTACAAGTACAGCACGAACAATTGAAAGAAGTCCGAGAAGTGGCGCGTGCCCTCTTTTTTGTCCCCCGGTTTGTCCGTGGACCAGTCGTGCGGCAAGATGGCCCTATTGACGTACTCTTCAAAGGGCGTGCCCCGGGCCATCTGTTGCGTTCTTAAGACTTCAAAAACAACGGGCGCCCCGGCCATGGCCTCCACCGCCTCCACTAATTCTCTACCTCGCTCCGTGGCCCGTTCCGACCCCTTCACTGGCGTCCACACGACCAACTTGGCGCACGACGGGTTCTGCGTTGCCTTGAAGCTCCGTAGGAACAAGGCGACCACGCGCACCATGGGCCCGTCCCACCAGGTGTGGGCCAGCATGGCCGTCCTCTCGCATTTTATTGTAGGCGCCTCGACATCATCAATAGCCTTGCGCTTCCTTAGGGCCTCGAAGCACCGCGACGCGTTCGATCTTAAATTGAGCACCTTGTCGACCTTTCGTTCACTCTCGGCGCAGCTCGGGTCCGCGAGGTCTCCCTTCGGTTGGTGCCCGCCCGGCATCGCGAGCGCGGCGTAGCGGTTGTTCGCCGCCGTGGTCGTCGGACACAAGGTGAGCGGGTCGTCGTCCCAGCACGTGTTGTCGAAGGTCGGCAGGTCCGCGTCGGCGGCGACGCGGCTCATGGCCGCGGCGAGCAGCAGCAGCATCATTGGGCTGGCTCGATGCAATCTATTGCAAGCGATGGCCGGTCACCGCGCGCTGATATATAGCATGCGCTCGTGGCGCAAGGGTCGAGCTTCTGCGGCCTGGGGTGCGTCCGGGCAGCCTCTTATTCGATTAATTCGACGCCATTATTGTGAAAACCCGCGCGATCGAAAATTTGCGCGCGCGACGGTGTGCGTGCATACAGCTTCTTGGTAACCAATACATCTCCAGCATCGCTGCGGCAGCGACGGCGGCGTGAAGGCAGTATAGGCATTGGGGCAGCCAGCACTACTCTCATCATCCAGCAGCCCTATAGGATGCGTGCCGTCCTGCTGCTGCTGGCAGTGAGAACCGTTGACAGCGAGACCGCGCTGGCCGAGGCGCGAGCATTGGTAAAACTCACCGAGCTCTTCAAGCGCGACCCGGCCGCCGCGGAACGACTGGTGGGAGCGGCGAAAGCCGCCGTGACGCCCGCCGTGGACCGCTTCTCCTGGGCCGACGCGCAACGGGCCATGCGGTGCTGCATGAACCACACCACGCCAGTTATTCGAGAGGACCGCTACGCCTACTGGCGGAGCTCTTCCGCGCTGGGCAACGCGCTGAACGGCTGGATGCACATGTTTTTATATGCTCTGGCAAGTGGGCGCCAGCTCGTCGCGGGGGACGGGTTAAGTATAGAGCTCCTCTGCGGCACGCACGGCGCCTTTCTTTGTGGCGTGCCCTACCGCGGCAAAAGTTGGTTGAAAACTAGGACGCCACCCTCCGTGCACGGCCGCACGAAATTGCCCGTGTTTATAACACGGGAGGTGGACCCCGCGTGGTCCAACTCCTCCGAGGATGTCCACGTCGCGCCCCTACGGTGGTACGACTACCAGGGTTCTGGTAGTGCGACGATGCGCGGGGCTCCGTCCAGTGAACGACGACGGAAGCAGAAGTTGATAGCGTGCTACCCGGAGGCGCTGCGGTGCCCCGCGGGGCTACCGCGCGCCTCCAAGGGGCGGGAGGAGTGTTTGATGATTAGAGCGATGCAGCTGTTGTTACCGGGGAGTCGCCTGCGGCCGGAGTTCGCGAGCGCATCAATTGTCGAGGCGAAAAGACGGTGGCGTGGGGACCTGGGCGAATTTGAAAGAGTGGTGGCGCCCCGCGACGATGTCTTAGGCGACAATGTGTTCTACGACCCGCCGTTGCAGAGCGACGCCATCACTAGGTGGGAGGGCGCGCTGCACGTGCGCGGCATGCCGCCGGATTTGGAGCACGCGCGCGACGGCCGGGACCACTTCGACGCCTTCCGCAGAAACCTCGCGAACGGCACCTTCGCGACCACGTGGCCCTGCGTCGCGCAGCGCGCGCGACATGCGGCCAAGCACACGATGCATGAAAGAGCCCCGACGTCCTTCTTCGTGGCATCGGACATGAGCGGTTTATGTGAAGACGCGCGGCGCGCCCTAGAAGACGCGTCCCTCCGGATCGTTTGCATGGACCTGGACCCCGTGCACCTGACAAAAGGGGAGAACGCACCGGTCTCCAACGGCTCGGACGACGGGCTGGACGGCCACCAGGCGGTCGTCCTCGACTGGTACCTCCTTCAACGCTCGCGCTGGCTCGCGCCCATGGTCCGGCGGGGCGCGGGCTGCTACGGTAAACATGGCGGGGCGAAGACGGTCGGGGGCCTCTACGACGTGGCCTCCCCCGGCCAGTCCTTCTTCGGCTGGGCCCTGGCGGCCAGTGGCCTGGGGCAGCACCACCGGAAGGGCCCTCCCCCCTCGTGCGGCTGCGGCATCGAGAAGCTGCGGGTCTCGGCCTTCGGCCGGCCCCGGCTGACGGCTCCGGCGCGGCGGATCTTGCAGGGCGAGACGACCGAAGCCCAAGCGCTGGCGGAGCTCACGCAGCTCTTTAAGCGGGATCCGGTCGCGGCGGAGCGCCTGGTCGCGACGGCGCAGGCCGCGGCGTCCGGCCCGGCGGCGGCCGTCGGTGTCGACCTCGCGGCGATCACGGCGCGCATGGCGGCCGACGGCTTCACCAAGCACAAGGGCGAGGGCGGCACGTACTACGCGCGGCCGGGCAATCCGCAACGATACCGGTCGCGGTTCGCCGTGGCGAAGGCGCTCTACCCCGGGTTGTCAGGTTAACATTTTGTTATTATAAATGATACAATACAAGCCCGCTTCTCCGGCACCGCCCGCAGCTACAATAAATTAATTAATGTTTTCCTCTGGGGCCTAGTAGGGTAATGGTGTCGTTGTAGCACCTCTTTTGCCATTCGGGGTGTCTTCCCTTTGTATGAAACCACTGGTCAGCAGGCGACGATGCACCTTCCGCAGGCCTACGCCCGCCGCCGCCGCGCCGCGCGCGCCGACGACTCAATAGAAAGCGGCAAGGTCACGGAACCGCTCCTAGTGAACGAGCTCAATGCAAGCGCTATAAAAATGTCGGGCAAAACAAAACCAGTAAAAACCTGAATAACCCGTCAAGAGCTTGCGAGAAGTAAATTATGATGTAGAAAGAAGATAGCGCACAGCACATATATTTACGACACAACACAAGTCCGCTTCTCCGGCGGCGGCCCCGAGATCTTCCCCCGCATCATCTCGCGCTCGCCGGCCCGCGCGTCGCGGCGCGCCCGCAGCAGCGCGTGCCGCGCCTTGGCGACGGCGGTGTCGTCCGTCAGTTGCGCGGCCGCGTCCAGCGCCTCCGCGGCGTCGTCGTAGCGCCCGGCCTCCCGCAGGCACGTCGCCTTCAGGAGGAGCCCCTTGGCGCGCCATGCCGTGCGTTGCTCGTTACATGGCACGTCGTCCAAGGCCAGCAACGCCTCGTCGACGTGGGCCTTCGCTTCTGAAATAGAGGTCTTCAGCACGCACCGCGCGCAGTTGAGGTGGGCCGGGACCGTGATGTCGAACAACTGGCCCCGGTGCTCGTCCGTGAGCTCGAGCTTGACCCAGGCCTCGTCGAACTGCGCCTGCCAGAGGCTCCGCTCGTAGGCAATTTGTGCGCCCTCGAAGTCGTCCTGGCGGTACCTCTCATTGCCGAGCGCTCGCAGCTCAGACGACGCGGCCAGGCGCGTCTCAAAGACGCTGCCGCGCGGCGCCGCGAGTTTCTGGCCGTCCTCGTATGCTTTCCAGTCCTCGGGGTGCGGATGTAACGCATCGTCCGTCACGTCCTTCTGCGGGTCGGGCTCGGGCGGGAAGAGCAGGTCGTCGGCGTCGTTCGTTGCAGAGGCCATTTGACGATGTGCGCTTTTCTGATCGATGCCGCAACGACGTGGCTGCGCTGCCGGGTGATGGACTGTGTGCGGTGTGCCGGTGGTTGCTTGTAGCGCGGCCTACACGTCGCAGGTGTGGGCGTAGGTCGTAGCGGTGGATAAGGGAATGTCAGGCGAATTGTGCACGCGCAGAGATGCACGCTGCGCTGCTTTTGCGAGCCTCGGCCTACGTTCGGGTTTTACCTACGGGTTTTATCACCTCCACATCAGCACATGTGTAGGCTCAATAGCGGCAGGCAAGACACGCTGAGGCAATAAAGTCTTTGTTATTTGTGCCCGCACGGACGCTGCCGACGCGTGCTTAGCCAAAAGAGCCAACATGGTGCTGCGGAAGCAGCTGTGCCTCCTCGCCATCACGTGCGGCAGCCAAGCCCTGCTCGCGCCGGTACACCCGGGGTGCCGCCTGGCGCCGTGCCGCGCCGGCTTCGGCGCCGCCACGCCCAAGCCGCCCTCCAAAAAAAACAAGGCCAAGTCCTTCGCGACGAAGCAGAGCAGGCGCGAGGCCGACCGCATCGCGGCCGCGCCCCAGCTCTGCCCGTGCCACAGCGGCCTCGCCTACGCGGCGTGCTGCAAGCCCTGCCACGTCGCTCAAGCCGCGACGCAGGAGGCGGCCGCGCGCGCCCTCGGCGCGCTCTTGTCCGGCGACAAGACCGTTCAAGCTCCGGAGGATGCGACCGCGGCGGCGGCGGCCACGCCCGAGGCGCTGCTCCGAAGCAGGTACGCCGCGTTTAGTTTGGAACTCCCGTCGTACCTCGCGGCGACGACCCACCCGGCCCACAACGACTACAGCACGGACACCGCGGCGTGGGTTCAGCGCCTGGGCAAGGGCCTCGACGCGTCCGCGTTCGAAGGGTTGCGGGTCCTTTCGCAGGAGCCGCTGGGCGACGACGCCCACGAGATAGTGTTCGAGGCCGACGTCCGCCCGCGGGACGCGCCGGAGGGCGCCGGCGTGACGCTCCACGAGCGGTCCCGCTTCGCGCGCGAGGGCGGCCTGTGGTACTACCGGGAGGGCCTCGACGTGTCGAGCAAGGCGCGCGGCGTCGAGGGCGCCGCCGCCGGGGCGCGCGCGGCCCTCGGCGCGGCGAACCCCTTTAGCTAAGTTCAAGTTTAGTAGTCTACCACGAGAACACGGCCGCCGCGAGCTTCTCGCAGCAGTTCCGCGGCCCGGCGGCGTCCGGGCGCCGCAGGCGGGGGTGCAGCATGAGGTTGTCCGGTGCCGGCCGCGGCGCGGGCGCGGGCGCGGGCGCGCCGCCGCCGCCCCGGAACCCGAAGCGCTGCGCCGCCTCGTCGTCCAGGCGCAGGGCCCCGACGACCGTGCGCCCGTCCCCCAGCACAAGGGACCGCCGCGCGAGTAGCGCCTCGGCCTGCCACTGCGACGCGAAGCGCGCGAAGAGCCAGTTGCCCGCGCCGCGCTCGTGCTCTAGAATATCACCGTGCTGCGCCAGCGCGGCCAGGGCGGCTTGGGCATCATCAACGCCCAGCCCGAAGACCAGCACCCAGCACTCCAGGCCGCCGTCGTCCGCGAACCCGTTGCCGAAGGGAGTTGGCGCGGGCGAGAAGGCCGGCTCGGGCGTCCTCCTAGAGAACAACGGCGCGTCGTCGGGCTCGCAGGCTCCGGTGTCCATGGGCGAGGCCTGGAGGCGCCGCGGCGGCGAGAAGAGGTCTCGTGTGGGCTTTGGTAGCTGCTCGTCCAGCAAGGACGCGGTCGGCGGGCCCGGGCTCCGCGCGCTCCGCGGGGCGTGGCGCGGCGACGCGAGGCCGTTGCCCAGCGGCGTGGCGCCCTCGGGCGCGCGGCGCCTTCTGGGTTCGCCGAAGCTCGCGCCGAAGGCGCCGCCCGGGGGCGGCGAGGCGTAGCCGCCGAAGGGCGACTGGCGGTGGCTGTCCGGCGCCTGCTGGGAGCCGCTGCGCTCGCGGACGCTGCCGAGGGCCGGGCTTGCGAAGAGCGAGGGAGCGAGCGACATGGTGTGTCAGCTACACAATGCACGCTGGGGCGCGGTCGATCACCGTTGCTTTGAAACCCGTTTTGCGTCCGAAAAACCCGTGCTGAGACACTGCTGGACGTCTGCTGGACGTCCAAGAGCGACGCACTGATCGTGGTGGTCGTAGCGCTGCAGAAACAGACTGCCAACTGACCGCTTTCGACGCCTAAGGGCAAGAAACTGCACCGCGAACGACACCATCGACGCAAATTGCCTTGTGCACAGTATTGATGATGTGGCTAGCAAGCGCAGTGATCATCGGCAGCGCCGCTGCCTTTGCGCCGTTGACCACTCCTGCGAAAAGTGCGCTGCTCGATGCGATCCAGTCCGGCCAGTCGGACGCGGTCATCGCACGATGCGCCGAGAGGTGTGAATTGGTGAATCCGCTGCGGTTCGCTGGAACGACGGCGTCGGACCAGTTGTCGGGCAACTGGCTCATGGTGTACACCACCTCAGCGTCGATCGCCGGCAGGAACCGCCCGAAGGCGCTGCAGGTCCGCACGCCGCCGGAGCAAACCATTGACGTCGCAAACCTCCGCGCCCGGAACTCGGAGACCGTTTTGGGCATCACGAACGCCGTCGACATTGCGCTGCAGCCCGCGACGCGCGACCGCGTGGACGTGCGGTTCGAGACTTTTCGCCTGGGACCCATCGCCTTCCCGGCGCCGCCGGAGCTGACGGGCTACCTCACTACTACGTTCTTAGATGAAGAGCTGAGGATAAGCCGAGGCGACAAGGACAACCTCTTTGTCCTCGTGCGCGAGTCGACAATGCGCGCCAAGGGCGACGCGGCCTGGGACGGCTGGCGGCGGAGCTGGCAGTAGGGCCGTTGTTTATAGTATTCTCTGTTTCAAAACACAAAATCACATGATTAGGAGCGCCCGGCGGCGCGCATCTCCGCCTCTAGGTCAATACGCCTGCACTCGAATGCGCGAGTCCCGAACGCCTCGGCGTCGCCGATGGACGCCGCGCGCTGCTCGTCGACGACCGTATTCAGCTCCGCCACGGTATCAGCAAGGTCTTGGCGCGGTGCGCCGGCCCGAATACGCGCACGAAGCGCGGCTAATCCTTCGTCGACGCGCCGCCGCAATTCAACCGATGGCGGCGCGACGTTCTGCGCCGCCAGGACCGAGGCCATCTCGGCACCGGCGCGCTGCGCGGGGCTCAAAGCAGCCGATCGGTGCGACTGCGCCTTGAGCGGCACCCCTTTCCCGTCGAGGTCGTCGAACACGCCGCGCCGCGCGGCGTCCGCAATTCTGCGATCGGCGATGATGGTCGCGGGATCCGTGGTCCCGATCACGGCCGCATCGCTCCCTCGTGCGAGTGCTGCGTCCTCGTAGAGAGCCCGGAGTCGTGTTCGTCGACCGTCGTCCGCATAGCATCGCTCCTGGCGTCGTCCGAGCGGCCTGGCGGCTGGCAGCGATCGCAGAGCTCGTCGCATCGATGCTGTCGCATGACAGTCTCAGCTTAAGCTGCATGACGGGCTCGGGTCGGTTAGACGGGTTTCGCAGGGTGAGCGCCGCACGCTTGTAGTCCTGGCTCTTTGCACGTAGGACCGGCTCGAAGGCTCGAAACTAAGCCAGTGACTCTTGTGTGCCGCTGAGGCTCGCGCGCTGCATTGTGCGAGGGCGCTCTCTCCTTGAGCAGCGAGGGCTCTCTTTTGAGCAGCGGTCACAGCGCGTCCACGAACGCGCGCGCCTCAAGCAGCCGCAAAATGGAGCCGCCGGGGGACAAGACCTGCGCCTTCTGCGGCAAGGAGGACGCGGCCAAGATCTGCGGCCGCTGCAAGGACCAGAGTTATTGTTCGGTGGACTGCCAGCGCCAGGACTGGGCCCGGCACAAGAAGAGCTGCGTGCCGTACGGCGCCGCACGACCCGCGCCGCCGCGCCATCGCCGGGGCGACCGCCTCGACGGCGACGCTTTTAGAAATGTGGCGCGCACCGCGCTCACGAAACAAAATAATGCGGGATGTAGGGTCGGGCTGCGCAACGAGGGCAACACGTGCTACTTGACCTGCGTGCTGCAGGCGTTGACCTACTCGCCTTTAGCTGGTTATTTGTTGGAGCTCGATGTCGGCGACACAAAAGGCTCGAGCATGATGTCTGAGCTCAAGAGCCACGTGGAGCGGGTCTGGCGGCGCAACGAGCTGTTGAGTAGGACGGAGCCGTCGCGGCTGGGGTCCACGTCGGACAGCGACGACTCCGCGGAGACGGTGGAGATGCCGAGGCGCCGGCCCAAGGCCAAGACGGAAGATATGGAAGTGGCGCGGTCCCTCTTGAAGCGTACGTTGCACAATGGGAGGATGCAGGACGCCCACGAAGCCCTGGTGGACATCCAGGCCCAGTTATTAGAAGCTTGTGGGGCGGACAAATCATTGAGAGGGAAGGAGATGGCCGCATGGGAGAGATCAACAGTAGTCCACGACGTCTTCGGTTCCGACCTGGAACAGGCCGTCGTGTGTTCAGCTTGTGGTTTTAGCAACCCCACGTCGCACGTGGAGATGATGCTGATGTTAAATGCAACACTTGGACTCAGCGCAGAGGACCTCTCGTCCGTCAGCTCGGACCCGACGCCTTCTGAAGCGTTGGACCGGCCCTGGGAGAGCCGTTCCGCAACAAGGGACGCTTTGAGAGAAGGCGCGTCCAAGGGCAAGGGCCGCGAGGACGCCACGCCTCCGACTACCGTCGAAGAGTTGTTGAAATACTACTTCGCTTCCGAAACCATCGACGACTACGCCTGCGACGAATGTTCTACGAGATGCACGTGCGACAAGGTCTCCGGGTTCCGGACGACGCCCAATTGCCTTGCGATGTATGTAGATAGGCAGCCGCAGTTCGGGCAAATGTTCGGCAAGCTCAACCGGCTCGTGCGCTTCGGGGAAGTGCTGGACCTGGCGCCGGTCTGCGTGCAGCCTTCAATTGATGAGACGTACGCTTTATTTGCTGTCGTGTGCCATTTAGACGTCGCCGGCTCCACGTTCTTCGGCCACTACATCTGCTACGTCAAGGACGGATGTGATAGGTGGTGGCTCCTGGACGACGAATCGAGCCGCGTGACGAGCTGGGACCACGTGCGGTCGGCGAACCCGTACATGCTCTTTTATAAAAGGGTGCGGCCGCATCTGCAGTACCGCGCGGCGCCGGCGACGCCGCCGGAGTAATTATTTATTTCAATAGACAATAGTATTAGAAGTAGACCTTCATGACGCGCTCCACGGGCGTGCGGCAGACGGGGCAGGAGTGGTTGCCGTCGTCGTAGACCCCCGCGCAGGCGTCGCATAGTAAGTGGCCGCACGGGACCAACGCGCATTCGCGCGTCGTCCCGAAGCACACGGGGCACTCGTCCGCGCGCGGTTCCCGCGCCGGTGGCGGTGACGGCGCCGGCGTGGAACTGAAGAGAGAAGACGCGAAGCCGGTCGCGGCGCCAGGCGCGGCCTCGCGGCCCACGCCGAAGCCAAAGGGGTGCTGCGGGGCCGCCGCCGCGGGCTCCATGCTGAAGCCGAAGGGCGACCGCGCGCCCGGCGGCGCCGCGAAGCCGAAGGGCGCGCGGTCCTTGGTGACATCAATAGCCTTGGACCGGCCCTTGTAGGGCACGACCCCAAACGTGACGCGGTCGCCCTTTTCCAATGCAGATTGACAGTCCGCGCCGTGCACGAAGACGTCCGGGCCTCCATTATCCGGTTTGAGGAAGCCGTGCTTCTTGGAGGGCGTGTACCAGGCGACCACTCCATTCAAGCGGGCGGTGGCCGGCCCGATGATCGAGGGCGGGCCGATGGCGGCGACCGGCTCGGCGACCGGCTTTTGCGGCGCGAAGCCGCCCAGGGCCGGCGGCACCGACGGCGGCTTGGCGACGGCGACCGGCGGCGCGGCCGGCTTGGCCACAACGGGCGGCGCCTGCGCCCCCGCGAGGGCGGCCAGGATCGTCCGTGCGTCGTTTGCCGACACGCCCAGCTCGGAAAAGTCGCGCGCCGTGAGAAGCTTCAGACACGCCACGTCCGCGATGTCGTCCTTTTCAAAGGTGGGGGCGAGGCGTGCGAGGCCCAGCGGCGCCAGGAAGGCGGTTAACACGCTCGCGGGCGCGTGGCGGCCCGGCCGCGCCGGTGCTGGTGCGGCCGGCGGGCGTTCCTTCGCGGGTGGCGCCTTCGCCGGCGCCGGCGGGAGCTCCACGACGATAGCCTTCTTCCCCTTGCGCTTGCGCCGGGCGGGCGCCGGGGGCTCGGCCATTACCTCGACGGGCTCCGGCCGCGCCAGCCGTAATAAGGCCTCGCCGTCCGAGTCGTCCGAGTCCGACGGCGGCGCGGCTTCCGACACGTGGACGACTTCCACTTGTACAGCCTTCTTCTTCTTCTTCTTCTTCTTCTTCCTCGCTTTCTTCTTGGACGCTTTGGAAGCTTTGGCATTCGCCTTCCCGTCCTCCTCGTCCAGTAACGAGAGGAGCTCGGCCTCCGCTCGCAGCGCGTCCTCGGTCTTCTTGGCGTCGACCACCAGAGCCGTCGAAGACGCCGCCCGGGGGCCCCTTCTCGAAGCGACGCGCTCCCGCACCTCCCGCGCCTCGTCCCAGGCACCCCGCACCTTCTCTAGAACACACACGGGCAGCCCCGACTCTAAGGCGGCCCTCAGCATGCCGTCGAAGGTCACGTCGCAGGACGCCACCTTCCCGAGCTTCCGCAGCTCCCGCGCGTAGACCACCCTACCGACCGCGTGGCTCAGCGGTTCGTCGTCGTCGTCGTTCGTCGACAGCGCTTCGAGCATGCGATAGGCGCATTCCGCGGACGCCGGCCGCTGCTCTCGGAGTAAAGCGTACAACGCGTCCACCGGCTTCGGTTCACTTAACACCTTCAGCCAGCCCCGGGCGCCTTCATAAGTACAAGGTAAAGGATCGTGATCGGGGCAGGGCGCGCGCTCCTCCGGCCAGCTCCGCAATTGCGCGTACAAGATGAGAGACGCCACGTCGCGCACCTCCACCGCATAGCCCACAGAGACCTCGCCGTCGATTTCCTCGCCCACGATGGCCCAGTCGACCCAGTCCTTCGGCACGGCGAAGGGTTCCTTGTCTCTCAGTAACTGCACTAAGAGGCCGGAGTGCCGCGGGTCTAGCCGGGGCACCTGGAGGAGGGGTGGCCCCACGCAAGCTCTCCACGATAAACGTAATAGAACGTCCACCGACGAGAACACGGTGAACTTGGACGCCACGGGCGACGACGCTTTCGTTAGCGCCGCGTTGCACAGGAGGGACCAGGCGTGCCACAGCTCCAAAGGCGCGTCTTGCGGGGGCGGGTAGACCTCGGCTAAAGCAGCGACGCCGGCTATGAGAGTACTACACCGCCGCTCGTCCGAAGACCGCTCCAGGAACTTCGTCACCTCGAGGATATAGCGGCATAGATTTAAATCCCTTGGGTCCACGTCGTCCAACGTGAACTGCACGAAGGACAACATCTGCGCTAAAGCGTCCACGAACACGCCCCAGGACACGTCGTCGTGCACCGTCAAGAGTTGCAACGCGGGAAATAGGCCGCTGTGGGCCACCGCGACGGCGAAGCGGTCCACCTTCTTATTCTCGTCTCTCAATTTCTCGGCCGCGTCACCCAACGTGTCGACGAAGCGCCTGCCGACCGCGTCGACGTCGCGGGCCGGACTTAATGTGACCAAGTTGGCCAAGATTCGCGCCGGCTTCGGCACGATGCCATCATCTTTGATGGCGATCTCGGTGACGCACGCGAACAACGTACCCCTCACGACGTCGTCCTTACAGCACCGCGCGATCTCCGCCGCCGCTCGCCCCGCGCTGTTGACGTCGAAGGACGCGAACGCCACGAGGGCCTTGCCGCACGCCACGAGCGCGGGCCGCTTCTCCTGGTGCGCGAGGTTGATGGCCTGCGCCAACGCGTGCGGCGCGCCGGCCCGCCGCGCTTCGTTGACACCGGCGAAGCCCGGGTGCTCGAACAACACCCGCAGACACGTCGCGGCCATCTCCCGCGCGTCCATGGACTTCTGTGGACCAAACCCCCGCGTGCGCGTCAGCGGCGCCTCGTCGTCCTCGTCGTCCGAGGAGCCGGGCGCTTCATCATCTAATAACAAAGCCTTGGACAAAAATAACAACAACGCTTCCAACCCTTTGCCCGTCGGACCGCTGTGACCGTGCATGACCGAAGACCGGACCACGGCCCCCGAGAGACCGGCTAACGCTTCGGCGCACCAGACGCCGCCGGGTCTTCCGTACTCCGCCGCCAAGCGATGCGTGCAGTCCGTCTTGGGGTCGCTCGGCAGCAGCGCCTCGGCGAAGTCGCTCCAGAGCCGCGTCCAGGGCGCCTCGTCGCCGTCATCATCAAGTAATTCTGCTAGAACAATTGTTGCTAAACCAGCTGCTTGATGGGCTCGTTCCGAGATGTCCGACGTGTCCTTCGCGTAATGCGTCGCCTTGAACAGAGACCACAAAAACGCGGCGGCGTTGGCTCGACAACAGGTGCACGCCTCTCCAAACACCGCTGTTGCGGCCTTCGCGAGCCGGGGCACCAGGCACTGGGCCGCTCGCCGCACCACAGGATCCTTCGAGGTCAGCGACGCCCTCGCGAAGAACAAATGCGGGCCCTTGTGGATCGACGGGTTGCCCAGGGCCTTCTCGAACATCAATGTCGACCCGTAGAGGCGCGCGACGCCCCAGGCGCTCAGGCCAGGGCCGAGGGCGGTCCGTGCCTGTTTACACGTGACGGACGCCGCCGCGACGCTCCGCACGGCCAGGCCCTCGCTCCCGCCGTTAATGTGCTTGAAGCGGACCCTTTCCTCGCGACTGAAGGATTTTTGGTTCCCGTTGGGGTCCACGCCGAGCAAATCCTTCAGCGTCAGCGAGTCGTCGCCCTGGACTAAAGCCTCGCTCAAGGACCGGACGCGCCGGTCGGACGTCCTTATGTGAACGCCCAAGTACTCCAGTAACAGCGTGCCGGCGTCCGAGACTTCTTGCAGCTTGTCCAGTTGTCTTTGGCATTTCGCGATCTGCGCCCGGAGCTGGCTCTTCGTGTCCCGCTGCTGCTGCACGATCTCTCTGAGCTCCGGCACGATGGCGTCGATCTCCGCGGTCAAGGAGGCGCTGTCCTTCCGCGGATCGACGACAATATCGACGGCGTCCAGGGTGAGGTCCAGCTCCGGCTGCGGGTTGCCGTCGCTCGCGGCCTGGCCCATCGTGCCCGGCCGACTGTCTTCCTTTGTGTGCGGGTGGTGTGCAGCCCAGTTGTGAATGGATGTCGCGGCGGCCACGGCTCGCAAACGCGTGGCGTGCCTGGGCAGCCTCTGCGACGTCCAGCGCTCACCACGGACGGATGCGCGCGAGGCCTCCGCCGTCGCGTCTCGTGGCATCTCGTTCGGGTTGGGTGGGTATCGTGTGCTTCGGCTCGCACACGTGTTCGAGGAGGTACGGGGGCCGTGGCGATGGCTGATACCCGGCTGCCAGCGGGTGCCCTAGCGTGCGGGTGCAGCTCTTCGCAATCGGCGGCTTTTAAATTTTGCTGCGCGCAACTCCGCGCATCGTTCACATCACAACGCGCACTGCTCGCGCTCCATTCCGTATTGGCTGGTCGACCGCGCGCGCGCTTGGCCGCACCGAAAACGACCGCGTACGTCCCGCACAGGCCTCGCTCCACCCGGCCGCAGTACAGCGCCACCGCTCCACGACGCGCTGCTGCATGCGCAAGACCGTCACGCCGCCGCGGGAACCGAGCACCATGGGTTCAGACGAGGACCTCGCGGACGGCTTCTCCTTGGCGCAGGTCTTCGACGGTAAGACCGCACACTCCGGCTACACCTACGACGACATCATTGTGTTGCCGGGCGAGATCGACTTCGGCGTGGAAGAGGTTAACTTAGGCAGCAAGGTGACAAGAAAAATTACGCTGCGAACGCCTTTCGTGTCTTCGCCAATGGACACCGTGACAGAAGCAAGCATGGCCGTGGGCATGGCCCAGCACGGCGGGCTCGGGGTCATCCACTACAACATGCCCATCGAGGACCAGGTGGCCGAGGTGCGGAAGGTCAAGACCTACAAGAACGGCTTCATCTCAGCACCGGTCGTGCTCGCGCCGCACAACACTTTATCTGACTTGGACGCGGTGAAGGAGAAGTACGGCCACTACGGCATTCCGGTCACTATTGATGGAAGGTTGCATTCCAAGTTGGTCGGCATCGTGACGAAGCGGGACGTGGATTTTCAAGAAGATAGAAGTGTATTAGTGGAGGACGTCATGACGAAGGAGGTCGTGACGATCCAGGAGCCCGTGACTTTAGCTCAAGCGAACTCGCGCTTGGCCGAGTGCAAGAAGGGCAAGTTGCCGGTCGTGAACGCTGATGGAGAGTTGGTGTCGTTGATTTCTCGCACGGACCTAAGGAAAGCGCGGGATTATCCTCTGTCTACCGTGGCGGCTTCTGGCAGTTTACTATGCGGTGCTGCGGTCGGAACGCGACCGAACGATAGGGTGAGATTGGCAGCTTTGGTCGAAGCCGGCGTCGATGTAGTAGTCTTAGACTCTTCACAAGGAGACTCGTGCTACCAGAAGGACATGGTCAAGTGGATCAAGACCACCTATCCCCTCCTCCAGGTCATTGGCGGTAACGTCGTGACGCGGCTCCAGGCGAAGCACTTAATTGATGCCGGTGTAGATGGTTTGAGGGTGGGCATGGGCGTCGGCTCCATCTGTACGACCCAAGTGGTGTGTGCGTGCGGCCGGCCGCAAGCTTCTGCTGTTTATTCCGTGGCGTCCTACGCGAATAGTCGGGGCGTCCCGGTGATCGCGGACGGCGGAGTGGGCAACACGGGCCACATCATCAAAGCGTTGATGCTGGGGGCTTCTTGTGTCATGATGGGTTCCATGCTGGCGGGCACGGACGAGGCGCCCGGAGAATATTTCTTCCAGGACGGCGTGCGCCTGAAGCGGTACAGAGGCATGGGCTCCCTCGAAGCCATGTCCCAGGGCTCGGACAAGCGCTACTTCGCGTCCCAGTCCAAGGTCAAGGTGGCGCAGGGTGTGAGTGGCACGGTGCCGGACAAGGGGCCTCTGGCCACGTACGTGCCCTACCTCCGCCAGGGCATCGCCCACGGCTTCCAGGACATGGGCATCCGCGACATCGACGAGATGACCTCGCGCGCGGTCAGCGGCGCCATCCGCGTGGAGCTGCGCTCGCCGGCGGCGCAGAAGGAGGGCGGCGTGCACGGCCTCCACAACTACGTGCTCCGCACGCACGCGCAGGCCTAGGTTGTTCCTCCCCGGCTAACGACCCCTGTCCTTACTTGTTGGTCTGCTGCCGGCTAGTCTGCCTGCTGCCACGCAACAAGTGAACTCAGGGCGGCCGGGCGGTAAAAACCCGTGGAGATGACTTTTTCCCCGTGTGCGCGGATATGCCACCAACCCCGCACCGCGCCCTGGTGACAATAATAACACGGGCACCGCAAAGTACGTAACCCAACTTAGTCGTCGTCGCTCGAGGACGACTCCTCGGCCTGCATAGGCGTCGCCTTCTTCATGAGGGGCTCGTCGTCCGAGTCGACCTCGGCCTCGGCCTCGGCCAGGCGCTCCCGCTTGTACCCCTCCAATTCCCTCGCGTAGCGCGCGCGGTCCCGCGCCGCCAAATCTTCAAAAGGTTTTTTCTCGGCCGGCGACGCCGCCTTCCACATGGCCCCCACCGTCTTCCCGAGGTCGCCGAACGTCAAGGACGCGTTCTCCCGCTTCAGCAACGTCCGGTGGTGCTTGGAGAAGTACATGTAGGCCGAGGTCGCGGACTTGGGGGCGCGCGGGTCCTTGTACCGCTCCTTCCGCTTCTTCACGGGTTTGGGCGAGGCGGGCGGCTTGGGCCCGGCGCCGCCCAATTTCTTCTGCTCGGCGTAGGTCGCGGATAAAACGGAGTAGGCCCTACTCTGGTCCGCGGGCAAGGCCTTCCAGCGCCGCGCGATCTCCGACGAGACCTCGTGGGGCTTGAGCTTGGGCTGGTCCTTTTCCACCTTGTCCCGGATCTCGCAGTAGAAGAGCATGAAGGGCGTGAGGCGCTCCTCGGCCATCGTTTAAGAGCGTGCGGTGCGCAGTTCCTTGCTTGCTTGCTGAGAGGCTGTTCAGTTAAGGTAAGGAGGCGGCCGTCGCTTACGGCTGATGCAGCGCCGATTGATGTGGCCTACACGCTGGCTGCGGACCGTCAATAGAGTCCGCAAGGCCGTCCTCGGAGCAAAGGCGATTGCGAGATGCTCTTGACGGGTTTTGCATGACGGGTGTATTTGGCTTGGCGGCCATAGCCGCGCACAGATCGTGCATAGACTCAGCGCTGCAGAAACAGGCTGCCAACTGACCGCTTCCAACGCCTAAGGCCAAGGGACCGCATCCGCGACGCCGCCGAGGCGCAGCAGCACCCACCTCGGCCGGCGAGCCCATTCCACGCAAGACGCCGCCGACGCGAGGACAACACCCAAGCATGAGCGACCGCCTCACCACGACGGAGCGCAAGGCCAAGCAGCTCGCGTCCAAGGCCGAGGATTTAGCCGCGATCGGGGATAATGAGGAGGCCACGCGGTGTTATGCACAAGCGTGCAAATTGTGTCCCGAGAACTCAAGGTACAAGCTCGGCCTCGAAAGCATGAATTATCAAAAGGAAAACATGCACCACTTCATGGAGAAGATGGCCGAGCAGCGGGCCTCGCAGAAGTGGGAGAAGGCAAGTCCCGACCTCCAGCCGGAAGAGATTACGGACGCGTCGGAGCACCTCTGTCGCGCCTCCGAAAGAGGTGAGCTCCCCTCGATCAAAGGATTACTGAAGGACGGTGATATCATAAACAAGTGGAACGAGTTCCGGCAGGGCGACTCGGCGCTGCACTACGCGAAGAACAAGGAAACCGCTGAATTGTTATTAGATAGTGGCGCGCTCGTGGACGCAGGCCGCTTCTCCTGGACGCCGTTGATGGCTGCGGTGCGGTTCGGGAGGCGCGATGTGGTGCGCGTTTTATTAGCGCGGGGCGCGGACGCTAAAAGAACTGTCCCGCGAAAAGAGCCCGGCGCCGGCCGCAACGCCCTCTTCTGCGCCACGAGCGGCTGCCACCTCGCGCCCGACGACCGGGCCGAGATCGTCTCTGTTTTATTGGACGCGGGCGCGGACGCTTCGGTGTTTGAGCTAGAAACGGAGTGGACGCCCCTCCACGACGCGTGCTTGAGCGGCGACGAGGCCATCGCTTCCCTATTGCTGGACGCGGGCGCGAACGTGAACGCGGCTTCCACCAGATCCATGGCGTTCCCTGTGTCTCGGGGCTATGTCACGCCCGTGGACGTCGCGCGGGGCGTCGGGTTTGAACGATTGGCGGAGGCGCTCGGGGTGCGCGGCGGCACGGCCTTCGAGAACCTCCACGCCTACGCGGGGCCGGGCGGGCGGATCTAAGCTTGTTGTGTGATTCGTCGCGTCGTCGGGGGTCGATATACTCCTGACGAGGCGCGGTCGCGGACTCGCGGTTACATAGCACGCCGGCGCCGGCCTTGACCTCCGAGCTAAAAAAGAATCCTGTACACCCAAGGGTCTAGTCTCCAGCCTTCGGGCGGCGTCTATTCGCTTTCTCCCCGATAGCGTCTTAAAAAAGAATCTCACTAAAGTTGCTAAAGAAAACCCGGCTGGGGCGATGCCGTATATTATTTTTGTGGAGCTGCGGAGAGCATCGCCCCATTGACTGCCTAAGCTCACCACAGCTGCTCGAGGCATCTTTACCGATCGGGTCCAGCGCCGTCGACGCCATCCGTCATGGCCGAGCAGCACCTCGACGCCAAGCAGGTGAGCAAGGCCGTGAAGGCGCTGCTCGCGCACCGCAAAGGGAAGGGCGGCAAGGGCCTCGATCTGGACGCCGCCGCGTTCACATTGCAAGTCGGGCTCAAGAAAGCGCCCGTGGACCCCTCGCCGAAGCCGCGCTTGATAGCGCTGCCGCACCGCCTGAAGAACGACGCCGGCGACCGGCGGGGCTGCTTGATCGTCAAGGACGCCGACAAGCCCTGGTTGAAGGCGCTGTTGTTGGACGGGGAACGCCCGGGGCCGAAAAGCTCGTTGACTAAAAAAGACGGCACGCGCGCCGCGCGGATGGACCGGAGGGCGGAACCCGCGAGGGAAGCGGGCACCAACGGCGACGACCTCCAGATCGAGGGCATCCACAAAGTTTTGGCCCTGTCCAAGTTGCGAACGTCCTACAAGCAGTTCAAGGACAAACGAGAATTACGGGACCGCTTCGACGACTTCTACTGCGACGACCGGGTGACGCCCATGCTGGGCAAGTTGCTGGGCAAGACGTTCTTCGATAGGAAGCGGCAACCGATTAGTGTGCGCGTCACGAGAGGTCCGGAAGCCCTGAAGGAGCAGATGCGCAAGGCGGATTGTTCCGCTCGTTTTGTCTTGAAGGAGGGCACGTGCTGCGCGTTAGTGTGTGCCACGACTGATTTAGAAGAGAAGGAAGTTGTCGAAAACATTGTGGCCGCTTGTGCTGGGTTGGTCAATCTCGTGCCGAAGAAGTGGCGCAACGTCCAGTCGGTCGTGCTCAAGCTGCCGGACTCGGCGTCTTTACCTATATTCGCGGGCGCGTTGGACGCCGCGCCGAAGAAGCGGAAAGTAGAAGAGGTGCCCAAGCAGGCGAAGAAGGCGCGGAAGGAGGCGCCGGTGGCCGCAACCAAGCCCAAGGGCAGGTCCCTCAACGCGAAGCTCAAGGCGCTGCCGGAGTAAATACCTATATATTGATTCTCTCAACCCCCCCCCCCATCGATGGCGTCGCTTCTACACAAATTACTAGTTACCCTTCTTGCCACAGTGCGTCTCCACCAGCGCCGCGAGCTTGGCCTCCGAGGCGCCCGTCAATGTATCCTCTTTAACGTCATTCACATACACCTGGAACGTGGGCATGGCTTTAACGCCACAAAACTCTGCGACGTCGTCCAGGTCGTCCACGTCCACTTTCACGAAGTCCGCGCTGGCGTACGTCGCCGCGAGGCGCCGGTAGAAAGGCGCGATTTTTTGGCACGGCCCGCACCACGTGGCCGTGAAGTCAACGACCAGCGGGCGGCCGCTTTTGGTCTTGGCGACCCGGCTCTCCCAGTCCTCCGTCGAGGCCACGAATGGAACTTTTGGTAGCTGGTCCACGGGCCGCTCGTCGAGCGCGACGGCCGGCATGACCGCATGGCCGGCGAGCTTCTCGTACAGCCACTTCAGCCCCAGCACGAGTAGGGGCCAGATGGCGGTGACGGGGATGCACACGCCGCCGAAGCAGACGGTGGACATTTTTTGCTATTTTGCTGCTGGGCCAGCTGTTGTGAATATGAGGCGGCGCTAATGCGGCTTCACCGCTTTTGACTGTGTCGTGAGAGATGCTGCGAGGAGCGATGCGAAGCGTGCTGCACGTAGAAGCACTACAGCCACGCAATCGGCAAAATGGCCATTAATGGGTCGCATATGAAACCCGTTTTGAAAACTTTGAGCTTGCTCCTCGTAACTCCTCCTCTCCTGCCACGAGCTATTATGGGCTTCACCCTCTTCCGTGAATTTTTAGGACGAGTTGTCATCCGTGCGGGTTCGTGACCAGGACGCCAAACTTGCCTGTATTTCACCGGGCTGTATATCGCAGTGTAGTGTGTCCGTCGGGAGGCCACGGATCATCAGCAGTCGCACACATCCATTGACTACGCAAAACCATGAGGGCGAGAGCATTCGTGCTGTGCAGTGTAAGCTTGGCAGCCCAGGCTCTCCCGGCACATGCACTCACGCCGAAGCGAGGCCGTTCTGCGCCGACGCCTCAATCGAGCCGTCTCAGCCCGCCCGAGAGAGCAGCTGTCGGTGCCGTGGGCGCGTCGTGGGTCGCGCTGGGTGCGCGCACCTTCGACGCCGCGGCCTCGCGCGAAGCTGTTGGGGCTCTAGGCGTCGCGACCGCGACCTTCGAGGACAACATCCGCGAACCGGCGGCTGGATTCTTGGAGCTTACCTCACCGCTCTTCGTCCTGCAGGGCGTGCTGTTGCTCGCGCTCGCGGCGAACGTCTTTGAAGAGTCTCCGAAGGACGCGGCCCGCGTCTCGTCCTCTATTGCTCTGGCATCGGCCACGACGCTCGCGGCGTTGGCGTTGGCCTTCGTGGCGGGCACGCCCATCGAGAGCGGCTTCGAGGTCATTACTGACCCATTATTTATCACGGTTGCCGTAGCGCTCAAAGCGGCGGGCTCGACGGGTGAAGACGCCTTCGCGCTGATCCGCGGCGACGTCGTCGAGCTAGTGACGGACGGCGGGTCCACACCGGAGGACAGCTACGCGCGGATTCTTGCAACGTTTTATAGAGGGTCTTGTCTTGTGGGCATCCTCGTCGCCGCGTCGTTTATATTCAGCCCCGTGAATCCCATCGGCATCTTCGACACGGAGTCGCCGGCCACGCACTTCTTCCGGGCGCTGACGGGCATCAGCATCGCCTTCGTGCTGGCGCCGGCGCAGTCCATCTTGTGGCGGGCCGCGAAGGCGGGGGAGTTGGGCGCCAATGCGCCGCGCGCCCTCAACGCCGCGCTCGGCCTGGCGTCAGGCCTGCTCGTCGTGGACGGCCGCCTCCAGGTCCTCGAGGGCACGCGCCAATTCGCTGCGTTGGATCCGTCGTCGGCCATCGCCAAGGCCGTGGAGCTGGGCGACATCGGTCGTAGTGTGACGAACACGAACGCGGCGTTCTCCGTGGGGTTGGTGGTGGCTTTGTTCTACGTCGCACAGGCGGTGGCGCCGCCGGCGCGGCGGGTGTAAGAGTGTGTATACTGGGTAGGTACTTTAGATGCCTATGATGTCTCGGAGGACTCGAGCGCGACGCGGGCGGCCAGGGTCTCTTGCGCATCTTCCAGCTTCTCCTGGCTGTTCTGCGTCTGCGGATGATTAGCTCCGAGCAATTGTCGAAGCCCCGCTTGGACCGAAGTCAGCGTCGCCACGGCCTCGCGCAGGTCGACAATGGATGCGCTGGGGTCGTGGACGAGCGCGTAGGCGTAAGTCCGACGGATTCGTAGCAGATCTAAATCTTTTGAGACGGGGATAAGCTTGCGCGAAATTGCCTTGCATGCCGAATATTGCTCTAACTCACAATGCGCGATTGCCAGGTTCATTCCTGAATCAATGGTGGCCTCGTGTGACGGCCCGAATATATCCAACGTCTTTGCATAGATGTCTCTCTGGATATCCAAGCATTCTTGCATTCTGTCGAGGTTGTAAAGGCAGCCTGCGAGATTGCCCATAATGCTGAGGGTAGCGCTGTGGTTTAAACCAAAGCGCTCATTGTCGCCTGTGATAGCCTTGAGGACCTGGAGTTCATCTTCGAAAAATATGGCTTCATTCAGCCCGTCGGAAAGCTGTGACATCGCGTAGCGCCGAACTAATTCCTCCTCGGGCCGGCTCAAGTAAGTCTTCCAGCACGCCCACCCGAGCGCGCATCGCATGACGCCGTGGTACTCTTGCTCGCACAGGCTACACGTGTACCACCGCACCCACCTCTTGTTCCACGCCTTAGTGCCCAAATTATTTTCCTCCACCTCGTCCAACAAAATCTTCGCTTGCTCCGCCAGACACGACACGTGCGCGAATCCCGCCGTCCCGCGGCACGCACACATGCGCACGAGGCCCTCCTTCGTTTTCCAATGGAGGGCCTCCGTGCAGATGTAGCAAGTCTGCCCCTTAGGCTATTTCTCCGAATGTACCTACGGCTCGCACGCGGCAGCCACCAGCGATACCCGTAGCCCGTTCGCCCCGTGTTTCCGTGGTACTCGTTGAAGGTGTCCCGGATTCACGCCGCGTCGACCAGGTCGTCGCCCCCCTGTTTCATCAGCTGTCCTAGTTTCAACATCTGCCGCGGAGTCTGGTACATGCCAAACGAGGAGTGCTCGACGCCGTCGAGCCGACTGGTCCAGCTCATCTCGTCGGGGTCGATGCCCAGCGAGGGAAAGACGTTTTCCGAGGCGTACTCGAGCGGACCTTTGCCGGTCACAGCGAGGATGACGTACGACAGGATGTGGTGATTGACATAATTGAAGGAACCCGTCTCCTAGGTCGCTTGCGGGAAGTCGCGCGACAGATCGATCGACAGGGCGAACGTGGCTCACTGTTCGGGGAGTTTCGCCGAGGCGGTTCAGCTTAGAAGGAAGTATGCTATTAAGATAGACGCGGCCCGCGCCCGCCGCCGATAAATCGGCGACGCGCGGTGTCTCCCCCCCCGGGCCCCGCCCACTAGTCCTAGCACCGTAACAACACATATGCTTCGGGTTGCTTCAGGGGTGTTGGACGGTGCAGCAGGACATCCACGCCGCCACCCCAGGAGGGAGCCTCGGTCACGTGGAACTTCTTAGACGAGAGGGACGAGGGGGGGTCCGCAATGCATCGTTCAGCGCCGCTTCTTCGGCGCCGGGTTCACCGCCGCGGCCGCGGCGCGCTTGGAGCGGCGGGTCGGGCGCTCCCGGACCCGCACCACCCGCCCCGCCTGGTAGTCACGGTCGGTCGCCTGCACGACGGGGCCGCCCGGATATGCACGATATGTCGGTGGCTGGACCGTGGGGTCGAGCGCCACGACGACGCCCGTGTCCGCGAGCGCCGGGGGCGACACGGCCGCCGCGACGCCCGCGTCGCCGAGGCGTGCAATAACCGCGCGCGCGCGGTCGAGCTCCAGCTGGAGCGCCCGCGACCGCGCTCTTTCCAGCTCGAGGTCGAGCGCCGGCTCACGACCGAGCTGCGCCGGCCGCCGCGCGGACCGGCGCGCCAACTCCGCCATGAAGGGCGACGGTGGCGGCGGGAAGGGCGGCATGAGGTCCATGACGTCCTCGCCGACGACCCCCGCCACGGCGTCGGCGCGGAAGACGCGCCGCGCGCCGGGCGTCGGCACTCTAACTTCCGCGCCCCCGCCGACGCGCTCGGCCGAGTCCCAGTTGAACTCGGCGCCGCAGGCGCAGGACATGTGCGCGCAGCCCTCGGACCGGTAGATGAGGACGTGGCACTCGGGGCAGGCGCGCGTCGAGTCGCCGGCCCACCGCAGGAACGCCGCCGTGCCGTCGTCGTCTGTCGCGCCCGCCGCCGTTCTAGCTTGCAAATCCCTTAAACGCTGCTCGTAGGATCGCCGCGCGCGCGCGAGGTGCGCCTGGTACGCCTCCGGCTCCAGCAGGAGCTCGAGCGCCTCGCGGGGCAGCGGCGTCTTGCAGCCCGGCGTCGGGCACCGCGCGAAGATGGCCCCGTCCCGCGCCTGGATCTCGAGCCACCGCGCCGCGCAGGGCGCGCACATGTCGCAGGCCGACTTGTCGCTCGTGCTCGCGGCGGGCGGCGGCGGCGCCAGCGCTAAAGCGTGGTGGTATGGCAGCTGGCGGTGCAGGGCGATCGTGTCGCGGCGCGCGACGCGTTCCCCGCAGGCGACGCAGTCGAAGGCCGGCCGGTTCCGCGCGACCTCGTTGGCCTCGGGCGGCAGGCGCGCCGCGAGCGTCTCGAGCGCGAGCGACGCCGGGCACCCCTCCGCGGGGCACGCGACCTTGCCGTCAGCGCTGTGCAGCGCCAGCTCCGCCGTCTCCCTCGCGCACCGCTCGCAGGCGCAGTGCGCGCACTGCGTTCGCCTTTGCGGCGCCGCGGTTGCGGGCCGCGCCGTCAAGTCGTAGTAGACGGCGGCGTCGCGGCGCGCCCGCCGCGGCGGGCGCTCGGCCCGCTCCACGATGGCGAGGCCCATCGGGGCCGCGGCGGGCGGCGAGCCCGACGCGAACTCCAGCCGTTGCCAGGGGTAGGCGCGGGATATCGCTACATCGGCCGGGGACGTCGGGCCCGTGCCCGCGGCGCCTCGCATCTGGGCGCGCAGGCGCGCGCGCGCGCCGATGGTGAGCGGCGTCGCGGGCACGGCCGGCGCCGCCGCCACTGCTTCAAGGGCCCGTTGGTCGGGCATCATCGCGACGTAGCCCGGTGCCGGCGGCGCCGTCGGGTCGATGCCGATCGACCGCATGTACGCCTCGTTGCGGGCGATGCGCTCGTCGCGCTCGATCTCGTACTGCGTCGCCCCTGCTTGCGCGCGCCCCGGGATGGCGAGCGGCTGGTCCGGCTGGGCGGCGGTCGCGCGCGTGACGACGCGCCGGACCGAGACGCCGCCGCGCGTCGCGCCGACGGCGCGGGCGCGCGGCAGCGGGGGCTCCGCTTCCCGGGCCCGCGCGAGCCGCCCGTCGTCGAGCCGCACAATGAGGCTGCCATCGGCCGTGCGAGCCGGCCCCGCGGGGCGGTCGCGCTCGCGTTGCTGCGTTCGGCGGCGGGCCCGCAGGGCGTGCAACGCCGAGGGCGCCCGCGACCGGCGGACCCAGGGCGCGAGCGTGCCCGTCCGCAGCTCGATGAGGCCGCCGGCCGCCTCGCCGCACTTGCAGCACGGCGTGCAGTGCGTCTCGAGGACGTGGCGCGTCATGGTGGCCCACTGCTGCGCGGTGTCTGCGGGTCCGTCCTCGTTGCCCGGCGTCGGTTCGGTCAGACCGCAGACGCCGCAGCAGATGCCGCGCGGGAGGCGCGTTAACGAGGCGGCGGCAACGGATCGGCCGTACCAGCCCGTGGCCATGGTGGCTTTTGTTTTTTTACTTTGCGTTCGGTGCCGCGAATGCGATTTGTTGGCAGCTTGTCTCTTCTGGCTTGTAGAGCTTAGGCAGGCGTTCGGGGCGGAAGTTACGCGCCCTGCGCGTAGCTGGGTAGTAATATGAGTGCCACACGCGCAGTACGAAGCTGAGAGAGTCCCCCGCGTGCCGCTGCAGCCGAGCAAAGAGTGCTGCTCTGCCGCTCTCTTGAGAAGGCTGCGAGCCCGCGGGCAAACACCCGTCTGTGGATCCCCACTTGACGGGAGACGTGCAGGGGACGGCTCATGCGAGGGCCAGGGCTAAAAACGATTCTGGTGTCTCCGCCCCGCACCCGCGCTGTTAGCTGAGCGGCGCTGATAGCCGAGCTGCCCAGGGGCAGACGAGCGCGGCGCGCGGACGACCCGGCGCCTCGGAACGCGGCCGGCAGCCCGACGCGAGCCGAGGCAGCCCCTCCCACAACCGAGCAAGGACAACGGAGACAGGATGCCGCGGTCCTCCGCGGCCGTGTTTGAGTCCCTCGACCAGCTGCGGGCCGACCGCAAGAAGAAGGTCGTGGCCGACACGCCCAAGTACATCACGCACGACCCCGCCTACGCGGCCCCGGAGCTCGTGCCGGAGCTGCGGACGACCAAGCCCAAAAAACAAAAGCTCGAAGAAGCGCATGCCGACGACCGGACGAAGCGACTGGACGAGTCCGACGACGGGGTCGGCCTCCCCGACGCGCAGACCCTGCAGGGTTTGACTTTGGGACTGAGACCCGTGCGGGACAAGGCACAGCTCGATGCTCAACAACCGTCCACGGAGTTCGGCCCCGACGTCTTTGAGAGAGCCTCACCTAGAGCCCGGGCGACGCTTAGGACCTTCCTGTGCGACTTTCTGGTCGACGACGCGCGCGGAAATGTTCACGTAAGACGAGACATCGACCTCACGAACTACCGGAAGGAGGCCCTGCGGCCGGTCACGAACTCGACCATCCAAGAGATCTGCGTCATGCAGCCGCGCATGCTCTCCTTGAACGTTTGTGAATGCGAGGAGCTGACGGACGCTTCTCTATTATGTCTCGCGAGACATTGCCCGGAACTCGAGGCCTTACTCGCCCACGGCATCCCGGGCTTTACGCGGGTCGGGCTACGCGCTTTGGCACTAGGGTGCCCGCGCGTCGCGACGCTGGAGCTGAGCCGCTGCGCGTCGCTGGACGACGACGCGCTCAACGCCATCGCCGCCTCGCTACCGAATCTAAAGCAACTCGTCGTGGAGGACTGCGCGGGCGTCACGGACGACGGCCTCGCGGTCTTAGCGTCCGGGTGTAGGCACCTGACACGCGTGGACGTCTCGGGCTGCCCGCGCGTCGGCGAGTTCGGCAACCGGGCTCTACTCGCGTTAGGCCGGTACTGCCAGGACCTGGTGCGCTTGGACATGTTCGGGTGCGCCCACGTGCAGGACGCGGGCATCATTGCGGTGGCGCGGGGGTGCCCGCAGCTCGAAGAACTAAGAGTGACCGGGTGCCGGGAGCTCAGCGGCAAGGCCCTGTCCAAACTGGCGCGGTGCCGCAACCTACGGGATCTAAGTATAGCGGGCTGCGAGCGGGTCAAGGACGCGGACCTGTGTAGGTTGGTGGGCATCGTGCCCCCGGCGCCCAAGCCGCCGCCGCCCCCCGGCGGCGAGCTATTGGCGCGGGTGAGGGCTAGGGCCAACGCGCAGCGCACGCCCTCGCGCCAGTCCCGACCCAGTACGGAGGACGTGGCCGTGAAGAAGCCGCCACCGGACCTGGGCGGGGTCCACAAGCTCGAGCGGCTCGACGTCTCGCACTGCCCCGACGTGCGGGCGCGGGGCATCGGGGCCATCGCCCAACGCTGCCCCGATTTAAAGGAGGTGACGTTGGTGGGGTGCACCAGCGTGGGCGACGACGCCTGCGAGATGCTGGCGCGCTATTCGCAGCGGTTACGCCACCTGGATCTGAGCGACTGCCAGCGCGTGTCAGAATCGGGCGTTGGGATCATCGGCCGGAATATTACGGGACTAGCGAAGCTGAACGTGACCGGGTGCAAGAAAGTTGGGAGACGGTTCTTGCTCGATTTGATCGACGAATTACAGTTCTGCGACTTGGCGAGGGACTACGTCGGCTACCAGCCCAAGAAGAACGCCAACTGGTTGCGGAAAGAAGCGGAAAGAAAGCTGCGGGAATTGGGGTCCATCATCAAGATCCAGGCTTTGTACCGAGGGGCCCTGTGGCGCACCGGGTTGGGCGCGTACCGCCGGCGCGTCTTCTTCGAGCGGTGCGTCACCAAACTACAGGCCTGCGAGCGCGCGCGGACCTGGCGGAAGCGCGTCGCGGCCATCGCGCAGCACGACCGGGAAGATAGGGCAGCGACGTGGTTCGCCGCCACGTACCGCGGGAAGATCGCGCGGCGCATCATCGCCAAGTGGAATTTGGAAGCAAGGCGCGTGCGGACCTCCAACCGGGCCGCGGTTATCTGCCAGCGGACCATTCGCTCGCATAGGGCGAAGCGAAGGGTGGAGTCCTTCCGCCGGGCCGTCGAGGCGATGCGCCTGGATGCCGCGCGCTTGCGCGCGCGGCAGGAGTGGAAGGCGACCATGCTCCAGGCTTCTCTGCGAGGTATGTTGGCGAGACAAGAAGCCCTGCGGATTAGAACGATTCGGGATGGCGACGCGGCGGAGGCAAAAGCCCGGGCGACGTCGGCTCTGCGCATCCAGGCCCAGTACCGCGCCTCGCTTGGCCGGGACGAAGCTACGCGACGCCGAGATGCGCGCGCCTATCGGCGGTGGCTGTGGCGGACGGCGCGGACCATGCAGAGCTGGCTGCGCGGCTGCTGGGGCCGCATGCGCGCGGCGGCGGTTCGCAAGGCCAAGGGCGACGAGATCAAGAACCAGATGGCCACGAAGATCCAGGCGGCCTGGCGCGCGGCCAAGTCGCGGTACCTGGCCACGATCCACGCCTCGTTGGAGGCGCTGCGAGCTCAGGAGAAGGTCGCCGTCGTGCGGATCCAGGCGACCGCTCGGTCCATGTTTGCGAGACATATCGCAGAGAAGAAGCGCGAGGCGAAGCGCTTGCTAGAAATCCAGGGTGTGGCCTGCGCTTTGATCCAGCGGATCCTGCGCGGCCACTACGGGCGGACGGCCTGGGAGGTCGCCAAACGGCAGGTCTCGCTGCAGGACCGGGCCGCGCCGCTCTACGCGAGGCTCAACCTGCTCCTGGACGAAAGTCGCGAGGCGGCCGGCGCGCGCGACGACGCAACCGAGGCCCACACGGAGGCGACCAAGGAGGTCACGCAGATCGAGGCTGAACTCCGGGAGTTGTCGCGCGTCGGCCACGACACCTGGGACACGGGTCGGCTATCCCAGGGCTACAAGCAGCGCTACAAGACGTCCTACCTCAAGAATAGAATTATTGAGTTATTAGCCAACAAGCGCATCTGCGTCGTGGAGTTCGCGGACATGGCCCGGGAGAAGACCATTGTGGCGCGCGACAAGGCGCGACTCATTCGGGAAGTGCAGCGGGAGATCCGGCCGCTCGCGGACGGTTTGGCGGAACGGACGCGGCGGGAGCGGGTCCACCGCCTGCGCGAGAACGTGCGGAAGAACAAGGCCATGGCGACGCGGTTGCAGACCTTAACACGCGGCGTCGTGTGCCGCCAGGCCTTCGACCGGTTATTGTTAAGAGGCGTCGACCAGTGGCTTGTGTTGGAGTGCGAGCTGAGCGGGGACCCCTACTTCTACAACCGGTTCACGGAGGAAAGAAGGGACGTCAAACCGCTTGAATTAGATTATGGCGTCATCGTGTCGCGGCGGGACTTTTGTTTGCGGGGTCGGATTGGGAGGTTCATCCAACATGCAAGGGACAACAATTTATTGGAGGACGTGCCCGACGACGACCCGGAGAACCAGACGGTCCAGACCCAGTGCATGGCCAGTCCAACGCTGCAGACCCAGTCAATGGAGGGGACGGCGCGCTTCACGTGGGGCTCCTTCGAGGGGAACCGGCCGCCCAGTCTGGACCAGCCGTCTCAGATGACACGGGACTCGTCGCTCCAGTTCGAGGGGTCGGAGCAGCACGTGGAGTCCGTGTTGGAGCAGCGCCCCGGGTAATCATTGTCTAAAATGATTATTTATGGTACGACTCTGAGTCGGACCGTGGTGACGGCAAATGCCGTGGCGACGGCAAAAGCCGCGGCGACCGCCGCCGCGTCA